>Ga0182015_10001932_pt1 | contig 26224 bp, 23 predicted proteins | sample 712P3MmetaG_FD_120478 | JGI IMG/M metagenome (GOLD analysis project Ga0182015, IMG submission 120478) | Permafrost microbial communities from Stordalen Mire, Sweden - 712P3M metaG | ecosystem: Environmental > Terrestrial > Soil > Wetlands > Permafrost | place: Sweden: Stordalen | collected...
AAATGGCCACAATCTGCTCCACAGCAAATCTCTTCTTCTTCATGGCAAAACCCTCCCTCTCCAGGTCTAGATTTTGCCGGAAACTAACTCTAGTTTTGGATCAAAAAATCGGGGTCCCATCAGTTGCGCCTCCGGCTGTAAGCGAGAATACTCACGAAATTCCCAGGATTGGGGACATAGCCCGCGGGTTGCTTCTCGAGCTGGTAGCCCATGGCGTACAACTGTCCGGCCAGATACACACGGGGCCAACGGTTGCCATTGAGTGTGGGACCGTTCGGGTTGGCTTTCAGTGAGAATGTGGCGTGCCCTTTCGAGTCGGTTGTAATTACCACCGGCGGGCCTGAGTCGGGTGGAAGGTTTACGCCATCGGGAGGAACGGAAAGATTCGGAGGTGTTCCGCCCAGGTTCGCAAGAAAGGGACCCGCGTTTGATAAAGCGACTCCGGCGTGGACCATAGGCGCTCCAAAATAAGTAGCATAAAAATCGACGGTTTGCGTTTCACCCGGATCGATGCGGAACACGAACTGATCCGCGCGAACGTAGAGCCCCCCAATCGATTCCTGCAAGCGCACGTCGTAAACGCCTTCGGAGGCGCTGGGCGATACCACCACTAGTGGACAATTGGGAAGATACTTGGGCGCAGCGGCGTTCCCGGAAAGATCGAAGGTCAGGATACCCGCGGTCCGGGTGTACCAGTCGGCGTTTGTGTAAGGGACCTCGCCGATGATCACCATTCCTGACTTCGGGACACTCTTCTGAACGGAATCCGGATTGAACGTAAGCACGCCGAGCAGTACTTTGCCGATATCGGTCAGGCCGCTGTCGGCCGTCTCCACTCGGAACGAGTTGCCGAAATCGATGGTAATGGAGCGGTTGTCTGCGGCCACCTTCGCCTGTAGTGTCGCGACGCCCCCGGGCGGCGTCCCGAACGGCTGACCTGGGGCGACCATCTGGCGTCCGATAACGAAGTGATCTGGTTCACCAGCTTGCCAGGGCCCGATCGTGCCTACTACGTGGCCGAAGGTGTAGCGGGGAATTTTCGGATCGCGGCCATAGCCGTACACCGCAAATTCGATCGATAACCTGCCCGATTGAGAGACATCGTGCAGCGCACGTATCAAGGGGGAGTCGGTTTCTGCTGGCCATTCGACATCTTCGAGTACCGATTGGTACATCGCTCCGAGCTTTTGATCCATGCGCAAGCCCGTGATTTGACGTTGCCACAGGTTGATAAAGGCTGCTGGTTTGAATTCACCGCGCAGAATCGTGTGCAGAGAAGAAGAGACCAGACGAATCTGCATACCGAAAATCATGGAGACCATCTGTTGCTGCGGGTCGAGATCAACCAGCTTGCCGGGCGGACGGTCGTCGGCATTTTGGATGGTCATGCCGATGGCAGGATCGTCACTGGCAACGAGGGGCCGCCCGTTCAGGAATCCCCCCGTAACGGCGCAGTCGACAAGCCGGAAGATGCCGGTGCCTTCGGGATTCCAACCGGGGTCGGGAGAAGCGGAGGAGGCCCCGGTATCAAACGCGGTCACGTCATTATTAATGGTGGAAACATCGGCTTGGAACCAGCCGCGGAAATGGAGCCGTGGGGAATCGAGGTAACTCAAACAAACACCTCCGGGCCCGATTTATACTCCGGTGAGTCATGCGGTGCAGCGAATCACCCGCAGGTTGTCAAATCGACTTTCTTCCTCGCTGTCCTACTCTTTCTCTTTCTCTTTCTCTCTCTCTTTGTCCTTGGCACGTTCCTCGATCGCCTTTCCCTCGGCGAATTCATTGAAGCTTTGTGGTGTGCGGCCCGCTTTGAGCTTCTCGACTTGACGTAATAGAGAATCCTTGGCGGCCTTGCGTGCGCGCTCGTCGTCGCTCAAAGGTTTCTGGGGAGCATCATTGTTATTCATAAGATCACCTCTTCCTCCATTATGTCCGAATTCGGCGTTGGCGGGGGGAGGCGCACAGGGAACGGCGACTTGTGACCTATTTTTTCGCTTTCTTAATGGCTTCGATTTGCGCTCGCAAAGTGTCGGCGTACGCTTTTTGCGATGCATCCACTTTCGAGTGCGTTACTTTCATACCGGTTGCCGCCGCGGTCAGCATCGATCCCTTTGGCGGCGCTTTTTTGAGCTGCATTCGAAGTTTGTTGGTGAAACTATCAGCGAATGAGCGCAGCGTCCCGAATCCCTTTGGAAGCGGCCCTTTGTCTTCCACTTTTTTCTTGGTTCCGGTCACAAACTGCTGGAAAACATGTTTCGTGACGGGATCCCACCAACTCACATAACCGCCGTCCAAGACTTCCAGGGGCTTGGTGATAGCGCCGGTAAAGCTATACCGGACGTTGCGAGCGGCCACCGGATCAAAGAAGTGCGGTGTGTAGAAATCCGATACCAATACTCCGTTCGAGGTATACCCGTACTTTGCGGCCTCACTCGGGTCGCATGCTTCCAGTAGGATAAGGACCCGGCCTTGGGATGGATCCGGGGAGTTGGCCGCCGCGGTTCGATTGCCTGATGGATCCACCAGCATTTCGATGGATTCATGGCTGGTTGTGAGCGACCAGTCTTCCGAGTAGGCAATCAAAGCGAAGGGCTGGCCATTGTCCTCATTTAAGTGGATTCCTTGTGCGTCATAGGGGATCGTGTCGTCGATTAGCACGTGCCAGTATCCTAGAGGGACATCTTCCAGGCTCGCGAAGGCGTCCACGCTGGCGTTTATATTCCATATCGGGCCGACGTCACGGCTTACTTGCTTTTGAATGGCGGCCGCGGCCGTAGTCAGGTCGCTGAATTCGATTTTTTTGGTTTGGGCAACCAGCGCAACTTGATTGAGCACGGAAGGGTTCTCCTTTTCTTTTGAATCAGAACTACGATTTTGCAACTGCTGGAGCGGGTCCGTGGCCTGTGAACGACTTTTTCTGTGGGCGACTCTACAATATCTTGTATGAATCTGCAATTAATGTATTGAGTACGTGTAAGGCGGACTGCGATACCGTTACTCTCATGGAAGCCTCAGCGTCTCTTGATAGCCGACAGTCTTTTGCAACACGCTCGCACGCCCCACCCCTCGACCTTCCCAAATCTGTTATCGACGTAAGAATCCTCGAACACTGCGCTAAAAGCGAGGACCTGTGGATGTTGAGTGGGGATTCCGAGTGGGCGAATTTTCCCGACACGATTCGGGAAGGCGAGTTGGATGAGCCATCGCATAATCGTTGCAAACGGATTCCGCTGCGTGAGCTTAAGGATCCCGCGACCAACAGACAAAAGGAGGCTGGCGACGAGTACACTCCCCGCAAACAGTTCCTCTTTTCGGAGGTGTTGCAGCAGGAACCCGCCCACCAAGAGAGATATTGAAACCGCCAATGCGAACACGAGCAACGCTAGTGTCGCCAGATGGAACAGCCAGCAGCCAACCCGCGGAAGGAGAAGAGTCCTCACCAAAAGCAGGCCGAGCAGGGCGACTAGAAAAGGTGGCGCCAGTATCCACGTGACTACAATCATCGGGACTATCCGATCAACACATTGTTTTCACACCGGCCAGAGTCCAGCAATGCTGAGGGTAGTGCAAGCACTCAAGCCGGAGATTACCACTGGGATCGTAGCCGGTCTTGATACTGGTGTGAGGGTGGCCCAACTGGCACTGTGGGAGGGCCGTCACTGCCAGCGTGCTTAAAGCGGCCAGTCTCATAGCGTCAGCCACATGATCTCGAATCAGCTCGGACGTGGGAGCATCGCGCGCTGCTCGAACTACGGCGTTGATGCTCTCGAGAATCTTCGTTAAATCCTGGGGAATTTCAATATCCTGATTCACACTTGCGCCTTTCCTTTTGATCTGATTGGGCCATCGCTGAACCGGCCACTGGTAACGGTCAGGCCGTATGACCGGCTGGTACGCTTCCTTCCGAAACTACTTCTGAACGAGTGCCTTGAACTCCGGGTCGTCTTTCAAAGAAACGAAGTCACCGTCGATTCCGGTGAGTTCAACCGCGCGCTCTTTCCACACCCGGTTCGCGGAGACAGCCTGCTTCAGTTTGTCCAAAGCAAGTTTATGCAACTCTGGATCGTTCGATTGCCCGTACATCTGCGCGTATGCACAGGCCAGATTGAAGATTGCCCCGTCGTCTTGCGGTGCCACCCCTTCGAGGTAGCTCGACGTGAACTGGATTGACTCTTTCAGCTTGTCCGGAGACCACAAGTAATAAAAGCCAAGTATTTTGTCGATTCGGCTTGGTTTCGGATTTCGCTTCTTGAATTCGAGTAGCTGCGCAATCGCCTGGTCCCTTTCACCCAATTCGGCCAGAGTCTTCGCTAGCATCATCACGAGGTCTTCGTCATCCGGGTTCCGCTGCGAAGCCAGCTTCAAGAATTCCGTCGCCCGGATGTTTTCTCCTCCCAGATTTAGAACGACGGCGGCCTTTTTGATATCCTCCAAATCTACCTTTTCGCCGTTACGTAACCTCGTTTCGACTTCTCGTACATAGCCTTGCACTTCTGGATCGAGCTCCATCGGTTCCTGCTGGGCGGTTGTCTGCCAATCAAGAACACCGGGCGCTTGCCCGAACGCTTCGACAATCTTTTTGCCCGCAGCAGCAGCGGACTTTTCAAACGCGTCACGCGCAGCAACCCGGCCCTTGACCAACAAGAGATTGAGAATCAGTTCACGATTGAAAAACATCAGAAAGAAACCGGTCACGGCGTAAACGACCGCCATTCCCGCAACCGCCGCCAGATCGTCTGGATGGTTCTGTGGAACAAATACGTCAAGAAGTTTTTTCACGGTATGGCCGCCGGACGCAACTTGGGCAACCGTCAGGGCTGCGATACCTCCAACCAACCAGTCTCTGACTTTCCCGACCGAATCGCTCTCGCCCATCGTGCTCGAAAAAACGAAACCAAACAGGGTACCGATGGCGAATGCTGCCAGGCTGACAGCAATGAATTTACTCTCTGAGTCGAGGTCCCCCCTGCCCGCGAGGATCCACCACAACACCGACAAGATTGCGGCGAGAGGAAAGAAATCACGTTGAGAGGTTGCCTTCCCCCAAATCGTCCAAGCCAGCAGAGCCAACGCGATCAGGCCTAAACCGATGCGGACAGCCGCGTATGGCGTCAACCAACCGGGCTCAACTGATAGAAGTAAATTCATTTCGATAACCCATCATCTTCAAGTGCTCTACGCTTGCTTCAGCGCAGACCGCTTCGGTTCACTCCAAAAAGGTTTCCGTCGCCAGAGCTGTGATCGGCCCCACACCCCGATGAGTCATCAGCCACCGTGCCTGAGGGCGCTGCCAGGCCAACTCTTCTACCTTTCGATTTAAGTCTTCGATCTATTGGGGTGCCGATACTGCGCATTCGCCCCACTGCTCATCTTCAATGACGCCAACTTTCAGAGGAAGCGAACAGGCGTAAGCGTGCCTGTGCAGTCACCATGCGTGTTGCTTTGCCGACGCAGCGGTATGCCCAACATGGACGCCTCGGCGGCTCCAGGCGTTCGCTGAAAATCAGTGCGGCCACGAGGGCCATCGCGGCAAGGTGTTCCCGCACCAGCACCATGGGGAGCAACATCAGTACCCAACAAGACCCCGCACACCATATTCCATGCGTAATGCCGAATTGAAAAGCACTGACGTCGGCTGCAGTTCCGAAGGCGGCCAATGCGGGATGAGCATGGCAGCGATTGAGACAACGCTGCTTGATGGGTGAGAACTGCCAAACAAATGCGAGGAGAATAGCCCCTGCCACCAGCAGGTACCCCTCTCCTGCAAACGACTTGGCTGCCACCTCCGTTGGCACTAGGACGGCGCCAAGCGCAATCCAAATCACAGAGTAACCGGCGAGAAAACTTGCGATGGAGCGTCCGCGGCGGCGAGCAAAGCTGCGCAGGCGGATATGGTAGAGGGGCTGGATCAGCACAGGTGCCATCATCGCGACTAACATCAGCGTCCAACTCACCCCGACCGAGGTGGGACTCATCGTTAGCAACATCCCGCGTGACGGCGGCGCCGCGCAAGCGTTCGAAGCGAAGCATGAACCACGGAGAGGGATAGCACTTGGCTCGATTAGAAGCAGGGTCCAGGCGGCAGCACTAACGAGCAGTACTGGCTTCCAAACTCGCGCGAACTCCTGAGCGTCGTAGATCATTGGCAGATCTTGGCTCAGTTGCCTTCACGATAGATGCTAATCCGTCCGATGGTAATTTTCGCCTGGTCGGGAAGCGCCCGACGAGGCACCAATTTCACCTTAAGCGAATCGGCACCGAACGCATTTTGTAGATGGAGCGCGTCAACAATTTTCGTGATGTCGAGAATGAAATTCAGGCCCTGACCGGCGTGCTTGCCATCCTTCAGGCTCGCGGAGCGCAAGCCGAAAAGGCCAACGGTGCCGGCGAGCAGTTCGGGATGGTCGCTGGGCCTAGAGCCGTCCGGGAGATTGATGTACACGCTGAGCTCAGCCGCGTCATGCGTTCCCTGAACATTTTCGAGGTTGAGGAAAACACGATCTGGCAATGCCGTTTCCGAAGCATTCGCAAGACTCGCGGACACCTTGCGGCGAGCAGCGGTATCAAGCTTGACAGATGCCTGAGCTCCCGTGCTCTTGATTGGGATCGGTTCTTGCGTAGCGCCGACCAATTCCGTATTTTTGCCTGTGGTCACGAGAACTCCTTCCTTAATCCTCTTCGCGGCAGCGGTCGCGCCCAACTTCGTCAGGCGCTCGGTCACAGCGACCAGCCCACTGGGTGGAGCAGGAATGACTTGCGACAGATCGTCGTAGGTGTAATTCAGCTGAGCGAGACCATTCATTTGTTGTGGGGTGTACACCGAAGAACTTCCGTCCGGCTTTGGCATTACGAATTCCCGGCCGCCTGCCGCTGCGGGACCGCTGAGCCAGGCGGGGTCCGTCGGATTCGTGTTTGCGGGGGTCAGGTTCCAAACGGCCCACATGCGGTCGATATTGGCATGGTGCAAGTAGAAGATGGGATCGAGTGCCGCAATACCCGGATCGCTCATCAAACCATATGTCTGGCCATCAGGGGCGTTACCTCCGACATAGACGTGCACGAGATTGTGGGGATTGTTTTCAACATTGCCACTCGTTCCTCCCGCATGGGAAAACCCTGTGGTTGGACCGCCGAAGCCCGGCGGCGGAGTATTGGCGTCGCTCCCAGTATAAAGATCGTTGGCCATGCACTGCTGCGTTACGATGCCGGGAGCGAGATTTGGATCATTGGGATGTTGCTGAGCCCCCGCGGGAGTAGGGACATAAATATTTCCGTCACCGTCGGGCCCGTATCGAGCCGTTACGAAAAGCGGATTGGAGCTGCCGTCAGGCAGTGTCTTCTGAGTGAACGCCGGAGGAATATTAAACTGGTTCGCGGGTCCAAAATAATTCCAATAGGGCAACGCCCAGGTGGAAGGGCCGCCGAGGTTGACCACATCCGCCCGGATTTGCGCTTCCAGCGCAAGCAGATATCCGCGATGCCATGGAAGGAAATACCAGCTTTGATGTTGGCACTGATCCCAGTAAAGGCCCGACACGCTTCCTGGCGGTTGCGGTCTCGTCGGCACGGAAGGCGGCGCCGGAAGGAATCCCCAGCCGGGAAAACCGTTGTCTGCGACGTACTGGCCGTGCATCGCGGCAAAAAACCACCAACTGGAGGTAGCGTTGAGGGTCCGCGCCTGCATCGCGCCGACGGCTTTCGCATACCACAAAATGTCTGTGTTACTGAATGTGCCGCCATTGTTCCAAGCATTGGCGCGAGTGAATGTGGCCATTTCGTGTTCCTTTACTTATGTTTGAGTGAGGGACCCTGTTTGTCGTACGACGTGTGATCCGTGAGTCGAAGATCTGCCGCACGTGAAATTGAGAATAGCAACACACAACTATCGGGAGTCTTGCTGGCGCCCGTCGCCGGAAGCGAATACTTGCAATCGGAGGTTCTATCTTCGCCATGATTGACCCACCTAACTGTGTGGGTTCACACCCTCATGAGGTTATACCGCACGAATTGCAATGTCCGACAGATGGCGAGGCGAGGTGGCACCCGACCTTCAAAAGCGGCGGCTCCTGGAGTCGCGATGGTTGAGCCGAAGCAAGGGAGGCACTATGCCGATTTCGCGACAGCAATGCCCGGCTGCAGACCCTGCAACCTTTCAACTCCCCACTACCCTCTCGTCCCGTACCTTTCGTGGAACTTACCCAGCTGTTTACGCCCCTATAAACATAGTGTCAAGTAATTTTTATGCTAGCTTCCCAACTCGCTCTCCTTTTGCCGGGAAATAGAATCAGTCGCCAAGGCGAGCCTGTCGATGGTGGCCAGCGTTTTCAGGAGCGAATAGGCGTTCGAGTCTACTACTCATCAATCTTCTGTTAAGTGAAAACAAGCGAAACAATCTAACAGTACGTAAGGTTTCGCACCCGCTGGCCGCATTCGAGCGACAAGCAGATGCCCAAGTTATTGAAGCAGGAAAGCGAAAGGAAGCGTTTGGAAGATGTCTCGCAAGTTTGCAAAGCAGGTGCTTTCTAATTTCGTGGGGTGATATTGGTGTCACGGATGCTGCCGCGTCATTCACATTGCCGCAACCGCGTACGAATCTTAGCGTCACTCCAAAACCTTCAATGGTAAGAAGTTCGGAGAAATCTTGCTCATAATGAGGCGACAGTCCTTGTGCCGCGCATTCCACACTGGGAATCGCGGCGCCGACCGACTCTATTTCGTTGGGTCTTGCGTAATTCACTCTCATGCTCTAAAGCGTGAACCAATTGATTTCAGAATATCCCGCGGCCTCCTGACTCGTCATGGATACGTGTTTTTAGAAGGGCTGTTGATGGAGGTGAAGTTAGGTGAATAATGTTTATATTTCCAGAAAGTAATAAATGCACTATCATCGCGCAATCTCACCTGCCCCACACGCGACGAAAAGGGCTCTCCCGACAACGCGGGGAGCTGATCTGGCGGACTGATTGAAGACGCTGAATAAGCTGACGAAGGAGATCCTCAGGCTGAATGGGTGGGAGCTCTATGTAGTTGCTGCGCTCCTTCCGTGGATTCCGATCGTTCTTTCACGCGCGTTTGGCATGAACGAAACTCTCGTGCTGGATGCGCATACCAATCCCAAAATCGAGTGCATCGGCTATTGCCGTCGACTCAATTGGACTTCGCTCGTTGTGTTGCTTCCGATCGCGCTACTGGTTCTTCGCTGGACCGCAAACCGCCTCTATCCTTTGGGCTTTTGGCAGACTTCCTATCGTGTTTGCGATCGGCCTGCAGTCCCCCAAACCACACGGCTCGCACATCTCGGAATGGATCCAAAGAATCTGTTTGCTGCCCTCTGCCTCACCATCGTTCTTCACATCGTCGACCTGAGATCGATCGCATACGCCTATTACTGGGGGCCGCACGTGGAACGCCCCTCCAATTGGGACTGGGCACTCTGGTTTCTAGCGCGTCCGAACGACACGATGCTGCGCTATAAGAACCTGCTGCTTGTGATTGTCGCGTACGCTTCGCAATTCTTCTTGGTCTTGCTGGCCACGATGCTGATCATCCTGCTTCTCCGTCATAACCTCTTCTACTTGCGCTTAATCTATCTACGAGATCGAGTGCCCATTCAGAAGGTGGAGGAATCGATCGTCCTGGACTTTGGAGACCAGGACCTGCGATTTGGCTTGCTGCCCCTTTCTGATCAATTCAATACTCAGATTATGCTGCTAGCCATCGTCGGTTCGTTCAGCCTGGTTAGTCGCATCATTCTTTCCGATGACACCAGTCTTCGGACCTACTTAGGCAGCAAAACGATAGGCGAACTGGTCAAGTTTTGGGACATGTTCGGCGTGTTCGTTCAATATCGGAGCGCGCTCTTTCCAACCCCCGGCCAGATGCTATTTCCAATCTGCTGGCTCATTATGTTCGCTGTCGTTTTGCTTCCGGCTCGCGCCAAATTACTGCCGCTCAAGGTTCAGAGGGGACCGCGAGGAGGCGCTCGAAACTATTTGCTCGAGCTGCTCCCGCCAAACTCGAAGATCGACGTGGAGACGCAGTCTCTCACGAAGCCTGGTAGTGTTGACGAGACCTCGAAGCTCTTTGCCCGTCACTCCTTCTGGCCGGTCGGAGACACAGGTGCCCAATTTTATTCTCTAGTCGCCTTTTTTGTCTTCTTTTTCATCCTGACGCCGGTCCGTCCTTCACGTTCGGTAATCCTGAATGTCGTGATCTACTACGGTCTTTTGCTGGCGCTCGCTTACGTTTGTTCCAAATTCCTCTTTTGGGTGTTTGAGTACCGTATCAAGGCAGTTGATCCACGGCTCGCCAGCGCGGCAACCGATAAGAGTTAAATGATCTCACTATTTGCACCAACCGTATCAAATCTACGATGCATTGCGTGTGTGCCACCTCTGATCGTCGACCTTCGGAATAGCCGCATCCGCCGCACGAAGCTGTTGAATCCAGCCGAGTAATTAGTTCGATAGCTGACGAGAGGAGTATTGGTGTATTATTGACAGGACTTTCGCGAGCAGTCTCGGCCGGGGTCGATTGACGCACCTTATCGGAGACTTCGTATGGCCATAGTTCTTTTCAGCTTTTGCCGTCGCCTTGCATTCTTTGGCGCACTACTCGCGGCCTTGTTCGTCGCCATTCCGTCGGCAAGAGCGCAAGCGCCCAATGCGGATAAAAAGAAACCCGCCAAAGTGAAAAGCGGGCCGACGCCCGAATGCTCCCTCTCGAAAACAAATCGGAAATGCGTACTGATAATAGACCGCTCGAATCCAGTGGCGCCGTCGGCAATACAGATGTACTCCGGCGAATACGTGACTGTGGTCGTGAAGAACCCCAAGAGCTTTGAACGATATTTTCTGGATTTCCAGACCGGGCAGGCGACTCTTTCGCCTGATGTCGCGTCCAGTGTTGTGCAGGGGCTGTTTCCGGCATTGGCAAAACTTCAGGTTTCCGCCCACGTCTTGGGGGCATCGCCGCTCGCACACCCGTGCGCTGCGGCGGACTTCTCAGATCCCCAATGGCCTAAACCGAAAGAAGTCAAGCTATCGGAAAAGCTGTTCTCAGCATGCCTCGGCTATCTAGCGCGCAACGCGGTGGATATTTATCATGAGCTTGAGCCGTTCGTGGCACCCGATTCCCGCACGCCAGGAGGAATCGCCGGAGCCACCGAGATCGACGACGCTCACAAGGTTCAAATTCACGGTGACATTAAGACATTCCTCGATGCGGAAACCGCAATGTCAGGCAAGATCGCATCGATTTCAGGCGATACGAAATATAAAATCCCCGAGGACGCCCCCGCCGTCGCGGAACTGGTTGACATCCAAAAACTTACTGATGCTGTTGCTGCCGACCTACTCGGATATGACCAACGGATCAACGACATTGGTAACGGCTACGAGGTTGGCTGGGTAGAGTGCGAAAAACTGATTGACGTCACGACAGATGAACAAAAGAAAAAGATAATGTGTGTGAGCATTGACTCAGGGACGGATGACCCGACTATCTACCGCAATATGGTGACGAGAACAATCACCTACTCACTGAACACTCTCAATTTGGTGTCGAACTCTCAGGAGACGGTGCCCGATCCGACAAAGAAAAAGCCATTGGCAAGCGTCGCGATCAACTTTGCCGACATCCGCACGGATGTTCATTCAGCGTTCCGGATAGAGGCGTCGGCGGGGGTTTTCTTTTCGGGGCTGCCAATCCGATCATTCTCCGCTTCTCCTGTATTTACAAACGGCGTGATAACGGACAAGAAGATCGTCGATAACGTTATACATCCCACAGTTGTCCCATTCGGGGCGGCAAATTATCGCCTGACCAATGACCTTCCTTGGTCTCAATGGAAATCCAATTTCTATTTGACCGGGGCCGTTGGCATAAATCCGAATACGGTGTCAGCCGATTTCGCCACCGGGGTTACATATGCGTATAGAGCGTTGATGGTGAGCGCGCTTTGTCACTTCGGGCACGAGGTTCGCCTGACGCAGGGTCTGACGGTTGGTGAAAGCCTGGGTCCGACCTTCAACGGAAGCATCCCGACGAAAACATTCTGGACGGAGTCATTCGCGATCGGAGTCAGCGTGCGAATCCCGTCCCTGGTTGGAAGGTGATGCGTGCATCTTTAAATGACATATAAATGGATGACTGAACTAAAAGTTTGCGAGGTGGCGAATGATCAGCGCGCAGGACGTGGAACATCTGGTTATTGCGTATGAAGAGGCCAACCGGGCCTTGGAAAGAAAAGCACCCAGGAAAGCGGCAAAAATTCTCTGTGAAGAATTCAATTGGCTGATCAAAGGGCACGGCTCGTTTTTTGCTGACGTGCGGGATGCGACACTCAAGCTGGAGGAACACCAAAAACAGGAAGAAAAAGTCTTCAGGAATATCGTGGCCCTCCTGGATAAGGAGCAGCAGATATTCGCCGAGCTTGGAATTGATCCGGCTCGAACGGGTCCGATTGTCGGGGACGTGTACGGCGCGCTAAAACTGAATGAGGATTTGGGCAAGGGACCCACATCTGACGGCCTCAAGGTTCTCCATGAGAGCCTGGCAAAGGCCACTGAGTTGATTTGCCGTGAAACTAAAGGCCCCATCCGACGGGGTTTCGATTGGGTGTTTAGCCGCAAGGGTGCAACTGTTCTCGGCGGAGCCGCAGTAGTCGGCGGCAACATTGCGATCATGGTTGCCGCTCATCACGCGCAGGTTTCATGGGTATCAGTGAAGGCGGGGCTTAAAGTGATGAGTGGTGACATAGCCGGGATACTGGAACTTTTCGGTCATGGCTAAACGTCAAACGTCCTACGTCGATCATCAACGGCGTTGTGATTTCGTTCGCGAATCGCGCACGAGTCGTTCGATGGATCGGTGGGGTGGCTCGAGGTAATGTATTCGCGGCGTGGTACGTATTCTTCACGCTGTCGCGAAGACAGAACCGTGCCATTTTCGGCGCAGATATTATTTTGGCGATGGATAGCCATCACTCATTTTCCTGATCACCTTCCATGGCCATACGAGCCGCAGCTTTTTGAATCCGAGCCGATACAAACCATTGAACTAAATGAAGGATAAAGAACATTAGATAAACGGTTGCCGCGAATGTGAAATAGACCTTGAGCCTTTCCAGAACCATACTAGATCCCACGGGTCGGGTACTTTCTGGCGTGAAGTAGGCTCTCTCAATCTGATGAAAAAACGTAAAGCCAAAAAGATATGACATGGCCAGGATCACTTGCTGCAGGTTTGCTGACCTACGTTTGACAGGGCTAAGTTCCGCGAAAGGGAATTCGTATCCTGGGGCGTCTGCGGCGCGCGAAGACCAATCAAAACTCTCGAAGCTAGATAGACCTCGTAGATACCGAGGATAATCAGAACCACGAGAAAAAGTTGAGTGGGATAACTCAAGTAGCCTTGAGTCCAGACATAGCGCAATGTTTCTATCGGCATAACGCCCTTAGACATTGGACAGTGCTATCAGTTCCTGGTGAAGATGTAGAGCTTTGACTGTCTTTCATTGTAATGATTATTTGCCGGCGAGTCTCGGAGTCTGTTCACTCGAAAGAGCTGGATTAATCCCAAAAGCGGTTTTCACATTAACATGTAGCTTTGCGTAAAGTCCGCGCAGGACATCGTCGAGCCAAGGCTGAGGTCCCGGCGTCACAACTTCCGAAGTCAGGCGGCACGTAACCTACAAGTACTATCCATTTGGGCGGCGTATTTAACAAGCAGTCTCCGAAGGCCACAATCGCGGGGGCCGGCGAGGGAACGGCAACGGGTTCCATCCTCATGTCGTGATTATACGAATGAAAAGTTGCGAAATGGTTGACGGCAACAATGACTTGCCAAGGTGCTTAGGGCTGGATAAGGGGCGTACGGTCATTGGCAAGTCGGGACTATAGGGTTGGTACCATTTCCCGCTGGAATCGGAGGAGCATTCGATTTCGGGAGCATTGCGCGCAGAACATGTTTGTTCTTATCGTATGTGGTGTGAGCTGTGTTCGGCATGGCGAAAAGCCAGAACCAGCGGGTTACGTTCTTGACCGGGAAATTGGTTACGCTCACTGAGTTCGCCTTCGCGCAAGGGACCTTCCACGTAAGAAGATCGTCTGGGTCACTGAATGCGACAATCTGGGCGCTGGGACGGTGAATACCCCAGACATTTAAATGTGCGGCAAGATTTCCGCCCTTGGTGTCGTCGAGGTTGGCGAGTTCTAAAAGGCTAAGCTGATTGGCCATGAAGTAGGCGTGGGATGTCTTTGAAAGGACATCGTCGAATCTCACCCTCCAGTCTTGAATTGTCTCAGCCGGGAGGCCACTTTGTGGCTCCGATGTCGCGGTTGGCTGCCCGGTCTGGGCGGTTAACTTCGCTTCAGTGTCGTTTTGTAGATCAAGCGCGGAGAACATAAGATAGCTGCCGAGGCTATGCGAGACGATTATAAATTCCTGATTGTCGGTAGGCTTGTATGAATCCAGAACGAGCTCTCGAATGCCCTCGACAAGATATTTGTGCAAGGGACCAACGGCCAGGAGCGCATCAGCAAAACCCCAATCCATGATGTCGTGCTTCAACCAGCGATTGAAGGCCGCCCCTTTTGGCCAAGGGGGGCGCTTCTTGATGTCAGCTTCAGTAATCCAGGGGTAAGACTCATATCGACCATCTTTGTCGGGAGGGCTGCTGGCCAAGCAGATGGCAGTGTGCTTATGATCGCGATCGACGAGACCGGCGTCCGTGGCAATGATTAACCGGCATTTTGCGGAAAGGACCAGCGGCCACCAATCGATTTCGTGGAGGTAGATCCTTGTTCCCTTCATGGGTCCATCATAGAAATCAAGATTGTAGTGAGCGACGAAGGGCGCGGCGGCTTTCCAATCCTCGGGCGAGCGCCACACGGTATCGCCGAGATATTCAAGCGTAGGAAGAGAATTCGGTTTAAAAAGATCGACGGTGGCATAATTCCTTCCCACGGGCGTTGAAGTACAATAGGCCAGCTTACAAAAACCCGTTCTGAATTCTTCCGATGTTTCAAAATCCTGCGTGCCGGCATTTCGGTTGGGCGGTTCGATGCCCATGCCATGGACATAAAAGATGTGGAGTTCGGTCCCGGCTTGGGCGCGTTTCAAAGCTTCAGTGAGCGAGCCAGTTGATTGAGCGACCGCGGTTTGACCCCATGAGAGTTTAGGGACGCAAACGAGAAGAGCAACTAAGAGTGCGGCGCGGCGCTCGTTGTTGAAAAATGCTCCAATCGCTGACGCAAAGTAAGTTACGTAGCTCATACGTTATCTCCGAGACGCGGAGGATAACACAACAAGCCGGGATTTTCGGGCAAGATCCGATATATTACCGTAGGACGTTTGGTAAGCAGCGCCCGGCAACCAGAGGGCACAGAACTCGCAGTTGCCAACGCAGCTAGTCTCAATAACTTCCTACGAGACGGAGAAAGCAAATAGTCCACGACGCACCTCGTCTTCTCCACACTGTCACAAAACGGAGACTCTGAAATACTATTTGTCATTTCATCTTTACAAGGATAATGACTTATATCATCAGTATAATATGGTTCGGAATTGGCACATTTGCTGGCCAGCGGGCGTTTGTCCTGTTACTTTGCGGAGGATTGGCTATGCGAAGGCCCAATACTCTTCACATTTCAGTCGGCGCGGCGCTGATCGGGCTCGGCCTGATTGCGGTCTCTGCTATTCACGCTCAACAGGCTCAGTCGCAGGCGGAGCCAGCTCCGGAAGTACTCGACGGGTTTGCTGACATCCACGTGCACCAGATGGCGGATCTCGGATTCGCGGGATCCATCATCGGGGGGGCCGCAGGTGGTGATCCGGCGAAGGCGCTCGGCCCCATATCGCCTTCCATGCGGCGAGGACATGATGGCGTGGAAGGTGCGACGCACGGACACCCCATACCGATCGTGCTTCGAACCGTGACCAACGCTCTCTTGGGGGACTGGTTTCAGCACAACGAAGAGGGCTTCCCCAGTTTCAACTCATGGCCGTCTGTTAACCTGTGGACCCATCAACAGGTTTATAAAGACTGGCTGTTTCACGCCTATCAGGGGGGGCTTCGCCTGATAGTGATGCTCGCGGTCAACAGCGAGGACATGTTTGGACGGGGCGAGGACGAACTCCCATGGTTTGTTCGTTCTCGAGCGGTGCAGCGGGTTAAGGCCGAGGGAAGATCGAGCAACGATATGGAGTCTCTCGACTGGCAAATCCGCGCGGCCTACCTGCTACAGACTGAGATTGACAATGAAAATGGCGGACCCGGAAAGGGCTGGTATCGCATCGTCCGCGATCCGGAGGAAGCGTCGAAAGTCATATCCGAAGGTAAGCTGGCGGTAATCCTCGGGACAGAACTCCAGCATTTGTTCAATTGCGATAGCGATCGCCCGGCTTGTACTCAGGACACGGTAATCGAGGGCCTCAATCGTCTGGAGGCAATGGGTGTCAACTACGTTTTCCCAGTTCACCACAAGCTGAATCAATTTGCAGGACCCGCGAAGTTCTCACGTGTGAACAACGGCCCGTCAGAGAACTGTCCCGACTATGAGCCCCGGTACGAGCACGTTTGCTCCAGTGTCGGCCTGACTGAGCTCGGACGCTTCCTTGTTGAAGAACTATCCGCGCGGGGAATGCTCATCGACACAGAACACATGTCGATTAGAACGTTCAGCGACACTATGAACATCGTGGAGCGCCGCCATTACCCGGTTCTCGCCAGCCACGTGGTTCCTTTTGACCTCGCGGTTAACAAGAATGATCGAACCGAACGCGCGAAGACGAAGGCCCAATTACTGAGAATCTTTGGTGTAGGAGGGATTGTCGCGCCGCTCCTGGGTACTGGAGCGGGCGTCTATTCACAGGGGGGCGTAAAACGGATCCCGATTTATTGTAAGCCCGTCGACGGCGGAAGCGTTGATCAATGGGCGAACGCTTACTTGTTCGTAAAGGATGTCGCGGACGGGAATGCCGCGGGAAGCATGGGAAGTCAGCTCGCCCTCGGTTCGGATTGGAATGGCTTCGCAGGATGGCCTGGACCGCGGAACAAGTGTGCCCCGGCTACTGAGACAAGGGTTACTTACCCTTATCGATTGCCAGCGGGATTGAGACCGGCAGCTATCGGACCGGTCTCAGAAATGGAGTATTTTGAGTTTCCCGAAGGAAAGAAATGGGACTTCAATCAGGTTGGCGCAGCTCACGTCGGTATGTTGCCGGACTTTCTGCATGATGTTGAGCTGCTGCACGTGACAGAAGATGAGATGAAACCCATCTACCGGTCCGCGCGCGGCGTTGTCAATCTCTGGACCGGTGCGCGAAATCGCAACGAACCCTGGAGCCGGCCTCACCTAATCTGGGCTCCGCAGCATCCGTTCGAGACCTTCGACTTCCCTCAGGCTTTCGATGGGATGAGAATGGTTGAAGCATCGCAGGGTTTTCCGATTTGCCGCAGCAGAGTTAAACACAAGCTCGGTTTTCTGAAAGAGGGCTCCTGCGAATTGGTAGAGACTCCTCCTGACGAGCAGGACGATCCCACGGAAGTGGCTGTATATTACGACGGCAGGTGCCTTACCGGCGGCTTTTGGAAGCCCTCTCCAGCCGTGCAGCGTGTCTGTGCGAATGGCGCGGACCAAAAGTGGTATTTCCGATCGGACTCTGGGAAATATGAGCGAATCGAAAATAGCTTGACGGGCCGGTGCCTGACCTCGTTGGATGCGCCCGATTATGACGAGGGCAGAGTTGTAGAAGCGCCGTGTAACCCCGGGAATTCGAATCAGGAATGGCATCCGGAACGATTCGGCAATACCTTCCAGTTGATCGGATACTTCGGACGGTGCCTGGGGCTCAAGGATCAGAGCCGGGCCGACGGGGCGAAGATTCTAGAGCAGGCCTGCACTGGAGCGTCGAATCAGTTGTGGTCCATCGAAGCGCTTCGTCAGAGCGACTATGAGATGCTGTATCAGGCAGACAAGCACCGCACGAATTGGCTTTCCTCCGCCACGGGTCTATACCAGAATTCGGTGGAAGTCGATGGCGGAAGACAGATTTGCCGGTCCGCAAACGAACTCTGGCTCGGAGTTGTTCAGGGGAAGCAATGTGTCGGAAAGACCTATTCCGGGCGCGCTGCGGCGACGTCGCTGTATGAGGGTTTGTATCAAGCTCCGTAACGCAGTTTCTCTTTCTCAAGAATTCGACTAGAACTCTGTCCCCAGGGGGGAGCCAGCAGTGTATTCGTGAGTTGTTCGCTAACATATTGCCGTGCAGCGTCTCAACGTTTTCGTCGAGCACCTTGTAAGGAATGCTTTCACTCTCGGCCGCTGCCATCGCTCTTATTAGCTCCGCCGAAGAGTCTGTCCCCGGTTTGTCCTGCCAGCTATATGTCGAACAAGCGAGAACAATCCTGAAAACTGTAGGAATGGTCGACATAACGCTCCATTACATAAAATGCGAAGTAATAGAACCTGCAAAAACACCAAATCGCAAGAGTGAGAAGTAGGCCAAATTCTAGAGTGGGATGGGTAAGCACCAAAAACAGCCACAACGAAACACCGAGCGACAGAAACAACAAGCCCTTAAGTTTGATCCATCTCTCGCTGGAAAGATCTCGCATCAGAATCAAGCATCCTCCAATCAATTGCCGGCGGCGACCTTCAGTCTTGTACGCTGTTGTTTGTATCAGGCGCCTTGTGACGGCGCTTAGCCGACGATCCAGGAGTAAAGTGACGACAAGCACGTTTTCGAGGACTTATCGTCGGATTGACGGAAAAGCTATCCTGCCTTATGGTTTCTTCGCGCACTAGGAGTTGTAGATTGCAGAAGCGCGGAAGTGGCTACAGGGGGCTATCAGCTCAATGACCACGGAGGATTCTTGGACGAGACAAAGGGAACAAACTGGGATCTTATCGTCAAGATTGTGGGGCTCATTGCTCTCGTCGCTAGCGGCTTGTGGACACTCTACAAGTTCCGGGCTGATAGGCGAGTTGACCTTGACCACCAACTGCAAGCGCAACAAACCGAGGCGAAGTTGAAGGCCGATGAATTGAACCGTTACATCTTCGAGAGGCAGGCTGGGCTTTACTTCGAGGCGGCCCAGGCAGCATCCAAAATTGCCACGAGCCACAATAATGCGGAGAAAAAGGCTGCTAGCGACAAATTTTATGAGCTGTACTTCGGTCAGTTGGTTGTGGTCGAAGACAGACGGGTTGAACTTGCAATGATCGAGTTTAGCCGTTGCCTCAACCAGAATGGCGCAGGGTGCTCAAGAACTATTAAAACGAACCAAGATGAGAAGCTGCTATCGCCCGATTTTGTAGCCCGACTGAGTGCTGCTACTCTTGACAATCTGTCTCTCGAGCTGGCTGCTTGCATACGGTCTTCACTAAAAGCCGACCGAGGAATCGACTTCGGGAAACTCATCGATCCCGTCTCACACTGTCCTTACGACTGATCACTTACAAGTGGTTGCCGGACGCCTGAAGCGGGAGTTCCGGCGGCCAGCACTTGGATCGGAATGACATGTCAGCTTTTAGGAAGCGATCCCCGCGCGTGGCATCGAAATTGGACCGATTCCGGGGTATTCGGAACAATCGCTAGCAATCTACCTCATCGTGAAGTGAACCCAGTCTGAGACAGTCGCCAAAGTTACACTTTGGAGGGAAAGGGAGGTTCCCTACAAATGGCGAACGGACGAGGGTGCGGTACCCCGAAGACTTCCGCCGTGCGGCAGTCGAATGGTTCAAAAACTGCGAGAACATTGGGTGGCTGGCGAAGGAACTTGGTGTCCCACGCTAAACATCTCAGAGTTCATTGAGTGCTACTACAATCGCATAAGACTACATTCCGCACTCGGCTATCGGCCTCCGGAAGAATTCGAACAGGTATCCATTTCTTGTCGCGCGGCAAGTATTTCAAGCGCCTCGAGATTCGAACTGGTTAGGTGAGAAGCACAATCGTCGGTCGAATAGAAATCCGTGTCCTAGTATCGCGAATTGAATTGTCTCACCGAGGGGATCACTTGCACCAGTCTACGATCTGACTGGATGCCCGAACTGGAGTGTCACGAAGTCGGGTAATTCGGTGTCGAAGGAGGAAGTCCGTGGGGCACCGGACTCGCGCTGGGATGAGGGGACGCACCTGCCTGGTGAGCACGGGCTTTGATGCAGCGTCGATAGCGTAACCCGACGGACGTGGACCGAAGGAGCACGGATCAGCCTGAAGAACCTTGAGCCCGAAATCCTTTCGAAAAGTGAAAGAAATAAATAGTATAGCGTCTAAACACTTTATATACTCCGCATCGACGAGCACTGTCCAAGGTCCGTCAATGCTGATTACACTGGCGATAATAAAGGCGGTAGGAATCGTTTTGGCGGGCGGGTTCTCGATTTTAGGTCTACTGACAGAGTTCAAAGATAAACGAACTCATCGCGTCACTAGGTGGGGACGAATTGCCTTATATGGCATTGTTAGCTCCACTCTCGTATCTCTACTTTCACAAACATTGGAATCGTGGAAAGCGAATGCTGACAATCTATCTGCGACGCTGGCGACTCAGAATCAGCTGTCGGCCCTCAATCGCGTACTGACACAGATCGCCGATATTCACATACACTACCGGTTCGCGCTTCCGCTCAATGATACTTCTCTGGAGGACTACCATAAGCGACTTATGGAGGCCGCTAAGGACTCACCTGTTATAGGATTCGGGCCCGGGGTTTTCAATCTCACTCCGAGCCCCAAATCAGACGGCGGTATAGCGTACAGCCTAATAATGTGCCCAAATTTCGGCTTGAACTTTTACGAGCGTCAATCCAAGAACGGCAAGAGTTCTCTAGTTCTCACATTAGAAGCTCTCGCTGTCCCCGACTCCGCCAAATATACCGGCCCTCCGAAACATCAGCCGACAGAATTCTACGAGTTCGTCACGAGCAGTAAGCGAATTCACGTAACCGGAGACATGTTTATCGAGCCCGACCAGTGGCACTTAATCGGTAATAGTTTCGCGTTGTCAGATTTTCCCAATGGACGAATAGAGTTTATTCCGTATGCGGAACCAGCGCCTTGCGTCCAGCTTCCTAGCGCACCCGACCTTCAACACTACCTTGAGCTTCGCAATACCATAGAAATTGAAGGTGTGACGGATTACACTCGCTGGGCGCGCGTTCGAGGCGTTTTCGAAGGACTTCACCCCAACAAGCCCCTACATGCCAGGTACCAAGGAAGATCCAATACCGCCCCTAAAACAGATTCTTGAGAGACACGTCGACGGCGACGGACACCTCGCGTACGAACTAGAAGTACCTCCAGACTTAAAGCAGCTGGAAGTTAATCCGTTCGAGCATCACGGGCCTGTGATTGTTGGTGCCGGAAAGGGCGCGGTGCGGGTCCAATAACCGAGAGCGATCGGGAGCGATATTCTCACTCTCTCCGATATCCGCAGAATACTAAGGGACGGACGCGCGTTAATTGTCGTTGGCTCTGCCCGGTCGTAGTTGACGGGATTCGCAGACGCGTCTGAACCAGAACTGTACCAAAACCTATCTGATTGGTGCCTCGGGGCTTACTTCGAGCGAGAAGCAGATTCCCCGAAATTATTGAAAACATTGAAAACCGAGCGCAAAGGAAGGAGTCTTTGGAGTGTCCGAACGCGCTTGCAAAGCAAGAGCACTGTATGGAATTGATGGAACGGCAGGAGTTGTCGAACGTCCGCAGCATAGTGAGAGCACCTGCCTAGTGAGCACCGGCTCTGCCACAAGGGATCGTCGGTTCAAATCAAGCCTCTGCAATCAAAGTTTCTTCTCTTTCAATAAACGTCGACAAACCCTGCAACCATCCGAATTTGTATCGCAGGGATACTCGAGAAGGTCGCCTCTAAAGACTCGGCCTAGAACTTCCTACAAGCGGACTTATGTCCGACTATGTTGGGTCGTTGAGGGTGTCGATTCGAATGCTCGCTCCAACCCGAGCCCGGAGTCCACTGGACGGCCTCGCCTTGGACTCTTGTTTAGGGAAGCGTCGCAAGGACGGCTTGAAACTTTGTGGCAATGGCTCCCCAGCCATCCTGGCCGCCGAAAATGCCACCGGCGTTGGGATGGATTTCATTGGCCCACCAGTCCTTGTAGTTGGCTTGAGAGTTTGAGAGGGCCTTGCGGAGATCGACGTAGGTTACGTTCTCGAAGCCGGGCTCCTGCACCAGATTCTGGAGCATTGTGTTGAACCGGTCGATGACGGTAGTCATCATTTGAGTAGTGACGTTGATATCGCTGAAGAGTTTCTCGTCAAAGCCCGGCTTCAGCCACGGGCCCGGCAGCAGCCCGCCGCCGAGAAAACCGCGACCGTCAGGCACCGGGTAATCGTAGCCGTGCACAAGAATGGGGAAGGTGCGGCCGAGATTCTTCTGACAGAGGGAGTTGATGGAGACGATCATTAATCTATAGGCCGCGGCGATGCGGGTGTCGATGACGCCGGCGATGACCTGATCGTTCCAACCCGGGATGGGGACCAGGTCGATATTGTTGATCAACATGCCGAACTCTTTGCCCGCGATGTCGTCGCCGCCGCCCGAGACCAGGATTGCCATGGGTGTGGCGCCGAGGGCGATGATCTTGTCCATGCAACGCGCGAATTTATCGAGCTGACCGACGCGCGAGACCATGGTTTCGATGGAGTCACCACTGTGAGCCGAAGACTCGATGTTGTACCCGTAATTGTCGTCGAGCCTGGTCAGGATGTCATGGATGGGATAGTCGAACCAGGAGTCGCCAACGGCCAGCAGATAGCCTGCCGTTTGCGCGGTAGTGGAAACGGGAGTGGAAGCGGAGGCTGCGTCAAGTGGAACCTGGGTGAGTTCTGTCTTGATGGAGAGAGGCCGAGGATGAGCTGTGAGAGCTGCGGCGCGGCGTGCACGGCCTTCTCGACGGCGCGCAAGGATTTCTTCAGCATGCTGGTCGGCGGCCTGTTGAATTAACGATTGATCGTTGTTCCCGGGAGAAGATGGCATTGGGTTCCTCCCCATAGATTTGTCCGCCAGTGGACGCTTCCTACGCTACTGCGCGCGCATAGCCCTGTCAAGAATTCTGGCCATGAGGAAGGAACGGCCGAATAACCTTTCCAGCATGTTATCAATTGACATAAGGGCGAGACGGTGCGAATCCGAGTTTCGTGCATTACTCAACCCAGTTCATTGTCGTGGCGCGTCAATTCTCTCCGGTTGTGTGCAGAGCACAAACTGCCGGCGATAGCGCCCTTTATCATTCACAGATCGGTCAGTGAAGACAGACACTTCCCAGAAGCGGACTTCTGGCCCGAAATGACTTCCGGCTACCCCGTCGGGAGAAACCACACCACATTCTTCGAAGGCAGTCCGCTGGAATGAAGGGTTAGTCGGCTGTTGGTTTTGTCGGCTTAACTGCAGGCGCGTTGTACTTTATGTCGCCCAGCAACGCTTCCCCTGCAAGGTACTGCTTGTATAAATCTTGTATAGTGAAACTCGGGTCGTTTGCATAGGCGAGGGTTGCCGCATTCAGCAGGCGCCATGCGCCTCTCGACGCATTCGCCTTGGCGCCGATGTCGAAGGCAGTAATTAGGCCGAGTGATATGGCCAGAATAAAAGACACCTCCTTGACCCGGATGGGTCCGAGTTCGGCGGTGAACGTCGCCACGGCCAGGGAGGAAACAGTGGCCATTACACCGAGCACGACGTAGGTCGCTTGTAGGGATATGGCCAAACGGTTCCATACAGGCAGGAGTTCTTTATATCCCTGAGGTACGTTGCGAGGCGCGGGTTCTTCTCCCATCGTTGCGGCTCCATTTTGCGAGTCAACTCCTTACTTCTACATAACTCTAGTTTACGCTAGCCAGCAAAGAACCGCTCTTGGTCTGACGACGGGCAATATAATCACACGTGAAGGTCCTTATGTTCTGAGCCGCCACCAAGAAACATAGAACTCGCCAGCCGCAACGCTTCATTCAGCTTGCGGGACGCAATCTCCGCACTTGCGGCCGTTCGAAAGCAACAAACCCGACACTTCACCTTCGGGCCGTAATTGAATTCCCGGATCGCTTGATAAAGACTCGTGCGAAAGTGCCTGCTTCCGAATAATTCTTTGACTTTAAGAATCTCAAAACGGAGCTCCAGCACCATTTTTCTTCGTTGGGAATCGATCCCGGTGTCATTGAAGGGCCGCTGGATTGGAAACCTCGGGGTGTTGACGCGCGAATGTGAGCATGGAGCCGGAATCGTAAGGAGTATAAGGACCTCCGTCAACTGTAAGCGCCCAAGGCCAAAGACCGGCGTACCCGTTCCCGAACGCAAAATTGAGCCAACTTCCCAGATTAATCGACGGAATATGAGGATCGTTGTTTCCAGGTACTTCTCCTATCAGGAGGGGATGCTGGACTCTATATGACGCGGCTGTTTTTCCGAATAGGTCCTGCCCGGGGTCGTGAATTTGCGGGTTGTAGTAGCAGTGAACCTGGCAGAAGTCCAATCCCAGGTCAATTTTGTCCCATTCGGAAATGTACCTCGGATCGGCTCCACCGACCGTCACCAACGCATCGGTTGATTGATGAACTGCGTTCGCAAACGATTTAGTAAACGCGGCAAAATTCTGAAACGGAAGGGTCACAAACTGTGCTGCCGAGTTTAAAAACTCGGAAATCACCCATTCCGGCTCATTCATCACCTCCCAAGCCAAGATAGAATCCTCGTGTGCATAGTGTGCCAATACCGGCCCCAGGACATTCTGCAAGAACGCCTGCTGTCCGGACGCCGTCAAAATTTCTGGATGTGCTCGCGTTCCCTGAGTCGAGTCCTTTCTCATGACCATGAAATCAAGTACGGAGAATATAACGCGGATTCCGTGTGTGCGCGCAATTGCGAGAGCCGTATCCATATCCGCTAAAACCCCGGGAGTGAGACCAGTAGGAAGTTTGGTTGTCGGGTCGAACTGAATGCCGTTCCTTCCATCGGTAAAGAGGAACCATCGAACCGCTGTAAGACCTTGCCCCGCCAGTTGCTGAAAATCAGTTTCGATTTTAGGCTGGTGGTTAAACACGCGATTGGCACCCGGATTTTGCCAAGTCGCAACCTCGCCAAATTCCGCATAGTTATTCCAAGCATAGTTCGCGCCATGAAGATAAGTCGGAACCCCGTCAACTGCCAAAAGAGACTGTCCTGGGATCGTAGTAACTTTCGCACTCATCGTGGATTCCGCACGGACTTCAACTCTGCCCCGTTTGGCGCGGCCGCAGCGGTATAGTGCGCCCGCACCGATTCAAGACTAAGATAAGTTACTACCGACTTACGAGCCTCGCAAGCCGCTAGGTGTGCGATGAATTTCCGGTTGAGTAGCATCCTTTTCGCAAATCGTTTGCAAGGGAAGCAACGCATTGTTCTTTAATTGGATTGCTGCGCGATCTTGTTTCAGCGATCTAAGTACGGGTTCTGATCAAGCCAACTCCTAACGTGAGCAGTGATGAAGCGAGAACGACAGCCCCGACGTAGCCGGCGAGACTTGCTGTATTTCGGACATTTTGTATTATTGGCGACATTTCAGCATTGAAGCAAAGTGCAAGACAGAAGCCCCGTGGCACCGTGCAACTATCGGTGCCTTAAGCGAAAACGACGCCATGCGTCGAGTCTAACGCCCCTGTTTCTGGCTGGAAAGAATATGCTGCTCGCACTAGTTTTCTAATTCGATAGCGCTACAGATCGAGTGAGGAATTTCTGAGCATATGCAGGTAACAGCCTCACGTCACCATCCGACGGTTGATTCGCCTGTTTGCAGGTAAGAATTTCGGGAAGCAGCTTCTGAAATCTGGAGTGAACCCCTATTTTGAGACAGATCCTGATGGCCAGACCTCGAAGCTCCTACGTCGGAGGCATACGCACCACTTCCGAGAGAGCACCTGCCTGGTGAGCAGGCGCTTCTTCACTGTGCACGTTATCTCAGAAATCGCCCTGTGCACGAAGTGTGCAAGAATGCATCGTTTTCAACAGATTCGAGTTAACTTTGAGCGAAAGGCAGATTCCCCGATTTGTTGTAAACGTTAGTAATTAGAGAAAACGTAAGGAGCGGTTGGAGGCGATTGTCCGGCTTTGCAAGCAGGGGGTCGCAGGTTCGAACCCTGTCACGTCCACCATATTTCCAATAGTTGAGATTTAGAGATTCTATTTGTTCGCCTGCTTTGTGACTTTCTCTCCATAAAGAATCGT
>Ga0182015_10001933_pt1 | contig 26217 bp, 20 predicted proteins | sample 712P3MmetaG_FD_120478 | JGI IMG/M metagenome (GOLD analysis project Ga0182015, IMG submission 120478) | Permafrost microbial communities from Stordalen Mire, Sweden - 712P3M metaG | ecosystem: Environmental > Terrestrial > Soil > Wetlands > Permafrost | place: Sweden: Stordalen | collected...
CAGCCGCACAAGGCGCGAGGAGATCGCGAGCCCGAGCCCGCTGCCGCGCTCCTGGGTCGAGCGGGGATCAAATTGCGTGAAGGGTTCAAACAGCGTTTCGACCGCGTCGGCGGGGATGCCGACGCCCGTGTCGCTGACGGTGAAGCGCACAAGCGCCTGCGGCGAGGGCGCGGCCTGGCGCTCGGCGCGGATCACGACCTCGCCGGCGTCGGTGAACTTGACGGCGTTGCCAGCGAGGTTGACCAGGATCTGGCGCAGCAGCCGCGCGTCCCCGAGCACGCGCTGCGGGATCTCGGGGTCGACGTAGGCGACGAGCCCCACGCCCTTGCGTCGCGCGGTGACCGCAACGATGTCGGCGACGCCCTCGACGATCGCCACGAGATCGAGGCTCTCGCGCCGGCTCTCCACCTTGTCGGCCTCGATCCTCGACAGATCGAGGATGTCGTCGATGATCGCGAGCAGGTCATTTGCAGCGGTTCGTGCGATCTGCGCCAGCTCCGCCAGCTCGGGGGCCAGTTCGGAGTCAAGCATCAGGTCCAGACTGCCGATGACTCCGTTCATAGGAGTACGTATCTCGTGGCTCATCGTCGCAAGGAACTCGGATTTGACAGCCGAAGCTCTCAACGCCGCATCGCGGGCGTCCGCGAGGCGGAGCTCGGCGGCCTTACGGTCGCTGACGTCGTGAACAAAGGTGACAAAGACTTGACGTCGATCAACCTCCATCGCCAGGACCTCGGCCTCGAACGGGAATTCGCTCCCGTCGCCGCGCCGTCCGTTTCCCTCGATCAGCCCGCGCTCGGTCCCGCTCAGGGCTCCTGGCAGGCGCTCGAGCAGTTGCTCCCAGACAGCGGGCTCACCCGCGGTCTCCAGCGCGTCTCCCTGCGCCTCGAACGTGACGCCGGTGATCTCGATCGCGGCGGCGTTGGCCATGATCGGAGTGCCGTCCTGGTCGAACACGAGCACGCCCTCATCCAGCGCGGCCAGAAGGCGCCGTGCGAGTTCGCCGGAGCGTTCTGGATCCTCGGTGGAGTGCAGTCCCGGGACGAACTCGTCGGGAACGCTCATGCGCCGCAGAATAGCCACGGCGTCGGCGACCTCCGCGCGCTCTCGCCGGACACCCTAGCCACAGAGCCCAGGCGATGAGCACCCCCCAACGCCGCCTGCGAATCCTGCTGGTCGAGGACGACGCGATCTTCGCGGCCGTGACGGCCGAGGTCATGCGCGAGCGCGCGCTCGTGCGCTGGACGCCGACCGCCGAGTCCGCGCTGGCTGCTGCCGGCGAGAAGGACTGGGATCTGATCATCACCGACATCGAGCTGCCCGGCATGAGCGGACTCGAGCTGGTGATGAAGCTCAAGTCCGCCCAGCCGCACGTCGCGACCCTGATCCTCACCGGGCACCGCAGCTTCGACAACGCCGTCGAGGCGATTCGCGTCGGCGCCGACGATTTCCTGACCAAGCCGGTCGACCGCCGCACGCTGATCGAGAAGATCGATGAGCTGGTCGCGCTGAGCGCGCGCCGCAAGGCCGCGTCGAGCTCCGCGGTGCTGGCGATCGGCGCCCACCCCGACGACATCGAGGTCGGTGCCGGCGGCACGCTGCTGAGCCACGTCGCGCAGGACCATGCGGTCTCGGTCCTGGTGCTGACCGGCGGCGAGACGGTGCCCGCCGATCGCGCGCGCGAGGCCTCCCGCGCCGCCGAGCTGATGGGGGTGCGTCTGTTCCACGTCAACCTGGCCGACTCGAGCGTAAGCGAGGGCGGCGCGACGATCGCCGAGATCACGCGCGTGATCGAGGAGCTCTCGCCGGACACGATCTACACCCCCAGCGCCCACGACCTCAACCCCGACCATCGCAACGTGCATCATGCGACGACCGTCGCAGCGCGCCGGGTGCCGCGGATCTTCTGCTACCAGACGCCCTCATCGACGGTCGAGTTCCGCCCAAGCCGCTTCGTCCCGGTGGATGAGTTCATGGACCGCAAGCTGGCCGTGATCCGCTCCTACACCTCGCAGGTCAAGCAGCGGCGCTACCTCGACGCGGAGATGCTGCGCGCCACGAGCCGCTACTGGAGCCGCTTCGGCCATTCCCGCTTCGTCGAGCCCTTCGAGGTCGCCCGCGACACCGAAACCGACGGCGCGCTCGAGGTCGAGCAGGACAGCAGCGTCCCGGCGGCGCTGGAGACCTCGGATCAGCTGAGCAGCTGACGCAGCACGTACTGCAGGATCCCGCCGTGGCGGTAGTACTCGACCTCCATCGGGGTGTCGATCCGCACGCGGACCTGGAAGCTGCGCTGATCGGCGGTGACGGTCGCAACGCGCGAGCGCTCGCCTGAGCCGAGCAGGCCGCCGACACCCTCGATCCCGATCAGCTCCTCGCCGCTGAGCCCCAGCGACGCAGCGCCCTCGCCCGGCGAGAACTGCAGCGGCAGGATGCCCATGCCGACCAGGTTGGTGCGGTGGATGCGCTCGAAGCTCTCGGCGATGACAGCGCGAACGCCGAGCAGCAGCGGCCCCTTGGCGGCCCAGTCGCGCGAGGAGCCGGCGCCGTAGTCCTTGCCGCCAAGCACGACCAGCGGTACGCCCTCCTGCGCGTAGCGCATCGCCGCGTCGTAGATCGCGAGCACCTCGCCGTCGGGAAGATGGCGGGTGAAGCCGCCCTCCGGCAGCGCCTGCCCGCCGCCCGCGCCGAGCAGGTTGCGCAGGCGGATGTTGGCGAAGGTGCCGCGAACCATCACCTCGTGGTTGCCGCGACGCGCGCCGTAGGAGTTGAACTCCGCCACCGAGACGCCGGCCTCCTGCAGGTAGCGCCCGGCCGGGCTGTCGCGCTTGATCGCTCCGGCGGGTGAGATGTGGTCGGTCGTAACCGAGTCGCCGAGGACTGCGAGCACGCGGGCACCGAGGATGTCGCTGGGGGCGCCGGGCGTCGCCGCAAGGTCGTCGAAGAAGGGCGGCCGGCGCACGTAGGTCGACTCGCGCCAGTCGTAGTGCTCGCCGGCCGGCACCGCCAGCGAGTGCCAGTTCTCGTCGCCGTCGTAGACCTCCGCGTAGCTGCGGAGGAACATGTCGGAGCGCACCGCCGCCTCGACGGTCTCGGCGATCTCATCGCTCGCCGGCCAGATGTCGCGCAGGTACACCGGCTCGCCGTCGCCGTCGCTGCCGAGCGGATCGGCGTGGAGATCGATGTCCATCGTGCCGGCCAGCGCGTAGGCGACGACCAACGGCGGCGACGCCAGGTAGTTCATCTTCACCTCGCTCTGGATCCGCCCCTCGAAGTTGCGGTTGCCCGACAGCACCGCCACCACCGCGAGGTCGCGCGCGGCGACCTCGGCTGAGACCTCCGGCGGCAGCGGCCCGGAGTTGCCGATGCAGGTCGTGCAGCCGTAGCCGACGAGATTGAAGCCGAGCGCCTCCAGCGGCTCGGTCAGCCCGGCCCGGTCGAGGTATTCGGTGACGACGCGCGACCCCGGGGCGAGCGACGTCTTGACCCACGGCTTGGTTGTGAGGCCGCGCGCGACGGCCGCCCGGGCGAGCAGTCCGGCGGCGACCATCACCGAGGGGTTCGAGGTGTTCGTGCAGCTCGTGATCGCGGCGATCACGACGGCGCCGTGCTCGAGCTGGTCCTCCGCGAGCGCGACCGGCGAGGACGCCGGCGCCACCGCGCCACCGACCAGTGTCGAGAGAGCGTCCTGGAAGCGCTCGCGCGATTCGCGCAGCGGCACGCGGTCCTGCGGGCGGCGCGGGCCGGCGAGGCTCGGCTCGACGTCGCGCAGGTCGAGCTCGAGCGTGTCGCTGTAAAGCGGATCGGGCGTCTGCTCGTCGTGCCACATGCCCTGCTCGCGAGCATAGGCCTCGACCAGCGCCACCTGCTCGTCGGGGCGCCCAGTGAAGCGCAGGTAGCGCAGGGTCTCGGCGTCGATCGGGCAGATCGCCGCGGTCGAGCCGAACTCCGGGGACATGTTTCCGAGCGTCGCGCGGTCCGCCAGCGGCAGGGCGGCGAGGCCTGGCCCGAAGAACTCGACGATCCGCCCGACCACACCCTTGGCGCGCAGCAGCTCGGTCACCGTCAACACGAGATCGGTCGCAGTCGCGCCCTCCGGCAGCGCGCCGCTCAGGCGCAGGCCGATCACCTGCGGGATCAGCATCGACATCGGCTGCCCGAGCATCGCCGCCTCGGCCTCGATACCGCCGACGCCCCAGCCGAGCACCCCGAGCCCGTTGACCATCGTCGTGTGCGAATCGGTGCCGATCACGGTGTCCGGATAGGCCAGCGGCAGCGCTCCCTCGCGGTCGGCGACGAACACGACGCGCGCGAGATACTCGAGGTTGACCTGGTGCACGATCCCGGTGTCCGGCGGCACGACGGCGAAGCGCTCAAAGGCGTTTTGCCCCCAGCGCAGGAAGGAGTAGCGCTCGGCGTTGCGCTCGAACTCCCGCGCAGCGTTTGCCGCGAACGCGCCGCGCGTGCCGAACACGTCCACCTGAACGGAGTGGTCGATCACCAGTTCGGCCGGCACGAGCGGCTCGATGCGCCGCGCGTCGCCGCCAAGCGCGACGATCGCGTCGCGCATCGCGGCGAGGTCGACGACGGCGGGCACGCCGGTGAAGTCCTGCAGCAGTACGCGCGCGGGCGTGAAGGAGATCTCGATGCTCGGCTCGGCCGCCGCGTCCCAGCAGGCGAGCGCCTCGACGTCGGCGGCGGCGACCGAGCCGTTGCCCTCGGTGCGCAGCAGGTTCTCGAGCATCACCTTCAGCGAAAACGGTAGGCGCGCGACGTCGAAGCGCTCGGCCAGGGCGTCGAGGCGGAAGATCTCGAACGCGCGCCCGGCGACCTCGAGTTCGGATCGGGCATCGAAGCTGTTGGCGGACATGGCTCGTCTCCTGGCGGGGTGAAAAAGCGCGGTGCTATTCGGATTATCCCGCCTGCCCCCGCGACCGGGCGGGTAGGCTCTCGCGGGGTGAGACGACGAGCCTTGGGCGCCGAGCGTTGAGCCTGCTGCAGGCGCTCGCGATTCTCGCTGCCGGGGGCGCTGCGGGCGCGATCAACGTCGTCGTCGGCTCGGGCACGCTGATCACCTTTCCCGTCCTGCTCGCCTTCGGCTATGCGCCGGTGGTGGCGAATGTCTCGAACACGATCGGGCTCGTGCCGGGGTCGGTGGCGGGCGCCGTCGGCTACCGCCGCGAGCTGACCGGCCAGGGCGCGCGGATCCGCACGCTGGCCTGCGCGACGGCGGCGGGCGCCGCGACCGGTGCGACGCTGCTGCTGACGCTCCCGGCCTCGGCGTTCAAGGCGATCGTGCCGGTGTTCATCGCCGCGGCACTGATCCTGATCATCGTCCAGCCGCGCCTGGGCGCGCTGCTGCGCAGCCATCGCGGCCAGTCACACGGGCGTCCCGGGGCGGCGACGCTGGCGGCGGTCTACGTGACCGGGGTCTACGGCGGCTATTTCGGCGCGGCCCAGGGGATCATGCTGCTCGCGATCCTCGGCCTCGCGTTCGACGACGCGCTGCAGCGGCTGAACGGCACGAAGAACATCCTCGCGGGCCTCGCGAATCTGCTCTCCGGCGCGATCTTCGCGATCGTCGCGCACGTCTCCTGGCCGGCGGTCGGGCTGATCGCGCTCGGCTCGATCAGCGGCGGCGCGCTCGGCGCCCGTTACGGCCGCCGCCTGCGCCCGGCGCCGCTGCGAGCGCTGATCGTCGCGGTCGGGATCGTCGCGATCGTCCGGCTCCTGTAGCGATCGCAGCAGCCGTCACTGGGACAAACGCTGCTCCAGCCGCGCGCGCAGTTCCTCGCCGCGCCCGGCCGCAACGGCGCGGGCCGCGCGCGCGTCGTCCAGTTCCAGGTGGTTCGCGTGAGCCCAATCCAGCAGCGCCTGGCGCTGCTCCGACTGGCTGGCGGCGCGCATGAAGAGCCAGGCGAACAGCAGGATCGTGAGGATGCTGCCCTCGACCATCATCACCGCCCCGGCGTCGACCTGGTCACCCAGCGGCGATATGCCGTAGGCCTTTTCGTAGACGCCGTAGTAGGGGTAGAAGATCGTGTGCGACCACAGCAGGATGTTGCCTAGCACGGCCTCGACCAGGCGCACCGCGATGATGTAGCCGAGGCGGCCGAGGTTGCCGAACCAGGCGGGCTTCGGCAGCGGACCGAGCAGCGCCATCCACATCGCGATTCCGGCGAGCAGGAAGCAGGCGTGCTCCAGCGCGTGCACGCTCTCGTTGCGAAGCGCCGCCTGATAGAGCACGGGGATGTGCCAGGCGTAGAGGTCGACGGCCCAGACCGGCAGCGCGACGAGCGGGTGGGTGAGGATGCGCAGCCGCGCGAACAGGCCGATCCGCATCAGCGGCGCGATCATCGGCCCGGTCAGTCCGAGCACGATCAGGAGCGCCGCGATGTCGCCGATCAGCAGGTGCTCGACCATGTGCGCCACGAGCAGCTTTTCCGAGAGCACGCCGAGCGGCGTGCTCAGCGCGCAGATCAGCACGACGATGCCGCCGCCGTAGCACCACTGCCGCCAGCGCGGCACCGGACGCCCCTCGCGCGCCAGGCGGCCGGCGCGGCGAATGTAGGGCACCCAGTAGAGGACGGCCAGCGCCAGGACGAAGACGTCGGCGGTGATGCCCGGAGCCTGGACCGCCGGGACGACCGACATCAGATCTCGGCGCCCGCGTCATCGTCGCCGGCGACGCTCGCGCAGCCGAGGGCTTCGAACGAACGCCGCACGCTCGCGCCGGCCGCTCGCCGGCCACCGACGCAGGCCGCATGCCGGCCCGAAAGGCTGCCTCCGCGGTCCGCCAAAAACCCGAGGCGCTGCCAAGCCAGGCCGTCGAACGCACCCATCCCGCAGAGCGTAACGACCGCACGCGGGATCCGGGTCGCCTGTCACCTCACCGGCTGCGCACGCTGGAGCGGATCGGGAGCTCTCAGCAGGCTCCCGCCGTGCCTCCGGTGGTCGTCGAGGGGATGCAGTTCGCGTGCGCTTCGGGGTAGAAGGTGGCGATCGTGCTCGAGCCGGAGGCGGAGGGTACCTGGTAATCGAACGTGAGGGCGCTGTTCGCCGTCAGCTGGCCGATCACCATGTCTCCCGTGAAGACGTTCGGAGGAGTCGGCGCCGAGGCGACGACCATGCTCGAGTAGGGGGCGTAGATGTCGGCGTAGTAGCTCTGCCCGTTGGCGGGGAACGAGTTTGGGCAGCTTGTCGTGCACCCGGGAGTGCCGTAGAAATAAAGCTGCACGTTGCTCGCGACGTCTGAGCTGTTGGTGATCGAGACGCCGTTTCCTGCGGTCATTCCGCCCGTACCGCTCGCGCAGCCCCCTCCCGTCGCGGTCGAACCGAAATAGATCTTGACCGGCCAGCTCGTCGTGTCGATCGTCGCGGTCGTCCCGCCTCCCAGGTCCAGCTCGCAGAAGAAGTAGGTGCCGGCGCCGACGGTGATGGTCGCGTTGTTGACGCCGGCCTGACTGACGACGTGTGTGGCAGCGTTGTAGGTGAAGCCGGCCGGCCAGCTGATCGCGGCGTCATTGTTGGACGCCTCAGCGTTGCTGTAAACGCCCGAGGGCAGGCTCGGCACCGTGATTGCGGTCGATTCGGCGACCGGTACACACGTCGAGGTGCAGTGCGCTTCGCCGCCGTAGTTCGGGCTCTCGCCGGTCGGATACTCGAGGTTGCCGCTCAGCGAAAGCGCGTTCGTGAACGAGATCTGCCCGTTGGACCCCAGATCGAACGGGCCGCCGCTGACGGTGTTGCCCGCCGTGAACGCTCCGGCCGCCGACAACCCGTTGACCGCCAGCAGCCCCGGGAAGTAGGACACGGGCGTGTAGCCCACGACGCGCTCCTGGACACGCTGGCTCACGCCGTTGACGGTTCCGGTTGAGGTGATGCACATCTGCGAGAGGGTCTGACCGGCGTTCTGCGCCCACAGTCCGGCGCAGGCGCTGCTTGAGCCGGTGAGCGTCGAGACGGCGTAGGTGTAGGTGGCGCCCGGGGCGACCGTTCCGCTCGCCCCCGTCGATCCGCCCGTCGTGTTGAGACGGAAGAGGGCGACCTGCGCCCCGGCGTCTGCGGCGGCCGAGGCGCGGTCGGCTGAGGTCTCGCGTGCGCTTTGATTGTTCACGTTGAACGCGCCCGCCGTGGTCGCGACCATCACGACGATGACCGCGGCGAGAATCAGCAGGGCGAACACGAGCACGAATCCACGCTCGTCGCGGGAGGTCTCGCGCAGGCGCGCGGCGCGCGTTCGCAGCGCCGCGATCGGCGCGCGGGCAAGATCACCGAGGATCATCAGTGGGTGCATGACACGGTCGTGCCGCTGTCGACGCAGCTGGTCGTCGCCCCGGTCGGTCCGGTCGCCGTGAGGGGGTTGAGCGAGCCGCCCGCGTCGTCCCCCACGAACGTCGTGAAGTACAGCGGGTTGTGCGGCGATCCCGGCCCCAGGTTCTTTACGGCCACGGTGACGCGCTTGTAGCTCGGCGTCGAGCTGCAGGTCACACCGGTCTGCGAGCAGACCGAGTCGGTCGAGTCGGTGACGAACACGTACAACGCGAACGTCTGCTGACAGTTCGTGGTGTTGCCGGTGGTGCAGGTGGCGCCCGACGGCGCGGCCACGACCACGGTCGTCGGGCCCGGAGCGACCTTCCCGTTGGTGGCGTTGACATCCACCGGCTCAGCGCTGGCGGCGCTCGACGGGTTCCATTGGTAGCAGGTGATGGCCGTCGTGCAGCTGGAGCCGGCCACGGGACCGGTCACCAGGTAGTAGGTGGGGTTGGTCGTGTCGCTCGTGGTGGTCCTGGCCGGCGTCGAGCTGTCCGAGACGCTCGCGTACGGCAGCGCCTCCACGGATTGGAGCGCCTGCTCGCCGATCTGCGTCATCGCGTCGGCGCGCTCCGCCCCGGTGATCGCCGTGCCCGAGGCGGTGATCGTGCCGAAGTATCCGAGCAGGCCGATGACCAGCACGGCCATCGCGACGAGCACCTCCATCAGCGTCAGTCCGTCCTGCGCGAACAGTCTCGAGCGGCGAGCGCCCAGGTAACCGGCTTTGGCGTCGGGGACGGCGCTCATTGCCCGTAGCTCAGGTTCGCCATCAGGATCCCGTCTTGGAGGACCACGGTGGCGGGGTCGCCGTCACTCGCCTTGGAGAGCGTGCCGGCGGCCGGGACCTTGATCGTCACCGTCCCCGAGCTTGGCCGCGTTGCTCCCGGTGCGCAGGCGGCACCGGTGGTGGCGCTCGACGCGTAGCAGAGCGCGAACACCTGGGAGCTGGTCGTCCCGTTGAGCACGTCGTCGATCAGCAGCTTTGCCGCGACGCCGCCGCTGGTCGCGAGGCAGGAGGAGCCGGACCCCGTCGTGGCGCCGGCGCTGCACTGGTAGCGCCAGCACGATTGGTCGCCAGGGATCGTGGTGCTCGGAACGGTGCAGTCGTAGCGCACCTCATAGTCGGTCCCCGACCCGCTGCGCGCAAGAACGTCGATCTGGTTGCACAGCTGTATTCCGGCGGAGGACACCGACGTGCACCCCGCGGTCGCGTATGACGTGCTCGTCGGGTACTCGACCTGATAGGCCTGACGCAGGTCCTGATCAATTTCGCGCAGTCCCGCGTTCGCGATCGCGACCGCGTCCGCCCTGGCGATCGCGCTGGTGGCATCGACCTGCGTGGTGATGAACAGCGTGCCGGTCGTGCCCAGCAGGAGCAGCGAGAGCAGGGTCGCGACCAGCACCTCGACCACGGTGAAGCCGGCGCCGGACGCCAGCAGGCCGCTCGCGCGACGCTGTTTGGCGCCGCCCGACGACGGCCAAGCCACGCGCCATTTCAGACGATTGGGTCGGTTGTTGCCCACCTGCCGGGAAATCGTCCATATCGGACAGAAACTTGAGCGCTGGCGGGCGATTTTCGACGGCTGAACGGGCGTGGAAGCAGCCCGTTTGACGGAGCGCGGCGGAGCGTGGGCGCGGGCCGGCGCTAGCTGGCGAGTTGCGCCGGAGCGCCCGCGTCGGGCGGGCCGCCGCCGTCACGCTCGTCACGCCGCTTGTCGCGGCGGCTGGCGAAGAACAGCCAGCCGCCGATCAGGATCACGGGCGACGCGTAGAGACCCGCCGTGTACCAGTGATAGAAGCAGGCGAGGACCACTTCGCGACAGGGTAGCGTAGGCTGCGAACGCATGTCGAAAGTGATCGCGCCCCGCAACGCCAAGGCCGAGGCACAGGGCATGCTGGGAGCGGATGCGCGCGTGCTCGAGCCCTCGCCGCCGGCGGTCTCGCAGCCGCCGTGGTACTCCGACGACCCGACCGAGGGCCGCCCGTTGGACTACTCGCAGCGCGACGGGGACCTCGACTGGCGCGAGCGGCGCTGGCTTGGCCCCTACGGGCGACTGCAGGCGCTGCCGGTCAGCTTCGACGCGACGCGCGAGGAACTGCACAAGCTCGCGGAGGACGTGCTCTCGCCGGCCCGTGCGGCGGCGAACGGCAAGATCGCCCTGCGCTGGACGCTCGGCGGCTTCGGCACGCCCTTCTTCGGCGCCGACGAGCAGCTGCGGATCGAGCACGGCGCGCTGATCAGGCAGCGCGGCGAACACGCCACGCGGGAGGAGCCGGGCGAGGGCATCGATCCGGCGGCGGCCACCGCCCTCGGCGAGTTCTACGGCTTCGCGACCTCGGTGCTCGAGGCGCTCCGCGCCGCCAACCCGGCCGCCGACCCCTCACTGGTCCAGCTGTGGCCCGAGCACTTCGACATCTCGGTTCTCCTGGGGTCCGAGAAGCAGGGGCGCCGCGCCGACTACGGCGCGTCGCCGGGGGACGCCAACCATCCCGAGCCCTATCTCTACGTGCAGCCGTGGGGGACGGTTCCGAGCGGTCCGCGCTGGCAGGCGCACGGCTTCGCCGGCGCGGAGCGCCGCTACGAGGAGTTGCTCGCCGCCGAGGATCAGCGCGCGCTGGCACTGCTGTTCTTCCAGGGCTGCCTCGACGAGCTGGCGAGCGCGCAGGAAGCGCCCGGATGAGTGCTTCCCTGCGAGTCGGCATCGTCGGCGGCGGCCTGATGGGCAGCGGCATCGCCGAGACAGTTGCGGCTGCAGGCCACGACGTGCGCGTGCACGAGCCGATCCCTGACGCGCGGGCGCCCTCGCTGGCGCGCATCGTCGCCTCGACCGAGCGCGCGCTCGCGGCCGGCAAGCTCGACGGGGAGGCCCAGCGCGCGCTGCTCGGGCGGATCACCTACGTCGAGGAGCTCGCCGAGCTGGCGGACCGCGAACTGGTGATCGAGGCGGTGCTCGAGGACCTCGCCGTCAAGCTCGACGTGTTCGAACGCCTGCAGGGGCACGTCTCCGATCAGGCGCTGCTCGCCTCCAACACCTCGAGCATCCCGATCGCCGCGCTCGCCGGCGTGCTGGCGGCGCCTGCGCGGATGATCGGCCTGCACTTCTTCTCCCCGGCGCCGGTGATGGGGCTGGTCGAGGTTGTGCCGGCGATCCAGACCAGCGAGCAGACGATCGCGGCGGCGCGCGAGTTCGTCGAGAGTCTCGGTAAGCGGGCGATCACCGGTCCCGACCGGGCGGGCTTCATCGTCAACATGCTCCTCGTCCCCTACCTGGTCGGCGCGATCCGCATGCTCGAGGAGGGCTTCGCGACGCGCGAGGACATCGACAGCGGGATGAAGCTCGGCTGCGGGCACCCGATGGGGCCGCTGACGCTGTGCGACTTCATTGGTCTGGACGTCGTCGCCGCGGTCTGCGACTCGCTGTTTGAGGAGTTCAGGCGAGCGGACTTCGCAGCGCCGCCGCTGCTGCGTCGGATGCTGTCCGCCGGGCGCCTCGGGCGCAAGTCCGGCCGCGGCTTCTACGAGTACTGAGGGCGAACGGGTCGCACATGGGCTGATCGTCGGCCCGGGGCGGTTGTGGACCGAGCGGGCCAAGGACGTAGTGCGAAGGCCTGCGGCCAAGGCGAGCGTGAGGACGCCGGATCCGCGACGTGGCACGGCCGCATGCGGGCGTGCCACGCGCTACCGGAATAGGGCCTACAGCCTCCGGGCCCGCGAGCGCCAAGGCGGCGTGGAATCGGGCCGACGGATACATCCTCGTAGCGGTTTGCCGGGCGCGCGTCGCAGCTCGAGAGTCGCCGGTGGTGGGAAGGATGTGGCGAGCGCGGGGTCTTTACGGGTTAACCAACCAACGCCGATCTTTGGAGACGCAATGAAAATACGCACAATCCTGCTCGTCTCGGTAGCGCTCGGGGCGTTTGCGCTGGCCAGCTCAGCGTTCGGCCAGTCCGCCCATTCGAGCGCGGCGACGGTCGTCACGACGAAGAAGACTTCGCTCGGGACGATCCTCGTCACGAGCTCCGGCCAGACCCTGTATCTCGATGCGTCTGACAAGCCCGGGCATCCCGCTTGCACCGGCGGCTGCCTTTCGATCTGGCCGCCCCTGAAGGCGAGTGGAACACTCAAGGCGTCGGGTGGCGCGAAGACGTCGATGCTCGGCACGACCAAGATCGCTGGCGGCATCAAACAGGTCACCTACAACAAACATCCGCTCTACACCTTCGCGTCAGCCGCCACAGGCACGAGCGGTGAGGGTGACAACGGCTTCTACGTGGTCAGCACGAGCGGCAGCAAGATCACCAACTCCGGCAAGACGACCACGACAACGTCGAGTTCGTCGAGCGCGGGCGGCAGCAGCGCCTGGTGACGCTTGGGGCGTCGGCGCTGCGGGAGGACCACGTCCGACCGCAGCGCCACCGCGTCGGACATTCCGCTGGGTGTGAGGAGGCGGCCCGATCACGTCGGGAAGGAAAGACGACACGCGGAGTCTTTAGCGAGGCAGGTCTTCACATCTCTACACCGACAGGAGCTTCCCCAGTGTCCAAGCCTTCCTTTCTTGCCGTGGCCGGCGGCGTGCTGGCTGCCGTTGCGCTCGTGGCTTCCGGCGGTGCCGCGGCGTCTGCTGCGAGCGTTCGCGGTGCGCACGCGAGCTCGACGGCGACCGCGTTCCTCTCATCGCTTCACACAGTCACCACGATCGGGTCGACCGTTCCCGCGAACGGCGACATCAACCCCTACGGGCTCGCGGTGGTGGGGAGCAGTGTCGGATCGCTGAAGGCCGGCGACTACCTGGTCAGCAACTTCAACGCGAAGTCGAACAACCAGGGAACCGGGACGACGATCGTTCAGCTGACGCCGGCCGGGAAGCTGTCGCTGTTCGCGACGATCAACGCAAAGACGCTCCCCGGCTCCTGTCCCGGCGGTGTCGGGTTGACAACGGCGCTGAGCATCCTGCCGGGCGGCTACGTCGTCGTCGGCAGCCTGCCGACGACCAACGGCATGTCGGCGACCGCCCAGTACGGCTGTCTGATCGTGCTCAACAGCACCGGCAAGGCGGTCGAGACGATTGCCGGCAAGAACATCCAGGGCCCCTGGGACATGACGTCGGTCACGCAGGGCTCGACCACGACACTGTTCGTGAGCAACGTGCTCAACGGCGGCGCCAAGGCCGGCCTGAAGACCGTTGACAACTCGACGGTCGTCAGGATCAGCCTCAACACCGCCGCCGGACACACGCCAACGGTTCAGAGCGAGCAGGTCGTCGCGGACGGGATTCCGTGGCGTGACGACAAGGCAGCGCTCGCCATCGGTCCGACTGGCGTCGCGCTGGCCAGCAACGGAACGCTCTACGTCGCCGACACGCTCGAGAGCCGCATCATCGCGATCCCGGGCGCGATGACCCGTACCACGCCGCTCTTTGACAAGGGCATCACGCTGTCCGCCGCCGGCCATCTCAACCAGCCGCTCGGCCTCATCCTCGCCCCCAACGGCGACATCCTCACGACCAACGCCGGCGACGGGAACATTGTCGAGACGACGCCGAGCGGACATCAGATCGCAACCATCGCCGGTGACTCCAAGACCGGCGCAGGGTCGCTGTTCGGGCTCGCGATCGCACCCGGCGGAAAGGGCCTGCTGTACGTCGACGACGGCTTCAACACGCTGCGCCTACTTCACTAGCCAACCAAACACGCCCCTGAGTGCGACGCACGGCCGCGGGCCGTGCGTCGCAACGGGCGGCATCGCGGAACCACTCGTCATCGCCGATCGACCCGACTTTCAACGAGCGATCTGGCTCGCCCACACCGGCGTGGACCGCCTTCACCCACCTACCTGAGTCAGCCCGCGCCCTGCAGCCGCTCGCGCAGCGCCGAGAGGAAGTGGGCGGCGTAGACGCCGTCGAGCGCGCGGTGGTCCCAGGAGAGACCGAGCACGCAGACCGGGCGGATCGCGATCGTCTCGACGCCGTCCTCGATCACGACGACGGGGCGGCGCACGATCGACTCGATGTCGAGGATCGCAACCTGGGGCTGGTAGATCACGGGCGTCGCCATGAACGTGCCGAACTGGCCCGGGTTGGTGATCGTGAAGGTTCCGTCGCGGACCTCATCGGGCGTCAGCTCGCCGCCGCGCGCACGACCGGCGAGCTCGCCGATCCGCTGCGCGAGCGCCTCGACATCGAGCGCCTGGGCGGAGCGGACCACCGGCACGATCAGGCCGTCGGTGCCGAGCGACACGGCGATGCCGAGGTTGACCTCGCTGTGCAGTGTGTGGTCGTGGCCGTCCAGCCAGGCGTTCAGCTCGCCGAACTCCCCGAGCGTCGCGATCGTCGCTGCGGCGACGATCGGCAGCGCCGTGATCCCGAGCGCGCGCCGGCGCTCCTCGATCGCCGAGAAGTCCACCTCGATCCACGAGGTCACCGTCGCCGCCGTGTTCAGCGAGCGCTTGGTGTGCTCGCCGATGCTCTGGCGCATGCGCGACAGCCGGCCGACCGGCGGGGGCACATACCGGGTTTCAGCGGCATTCGCCGCCGAAACCGACCCAGATGAGGCGGCGATCACGTCCTCCCGGCGCACCCGCCCATCCCGGCCGGTCCCAACCACCCCCTCCAGCGCCACGCCCAGCTCCTCGGCCAGCCGCACCACAACCGGCGAATGACGCCCGGCCCCGCCATCGGCCGCAACCACGGGCGCCGGCCCCCCCGGCTCGCCCTCGCCCACCGGCACGAGCGCTCCAGCAGGGGAGGGCGCCCGAAGGGCGTCCTCCGCCACCGACATCGTCGCGATCACGGTCCCCACCTCGACCGTCGTGCCGACCTCGATCAGCAGCTCGGCGATCTCGCCGGCGGCGGGGGAGGGGATCTCGGTGTCGATCTTGTCGCTCGAAACGTCGCAGATCGCCTCGTCGGGCGCGACCGCGTCGCCCGGCTTCTTGCGCCAGTGCACGAGCGTCCCCTCGGTGACCGTGATGCCGAGCTGGGGCATCACGATCTCGAGCAGGCGCTCGGGCGCGCGCTCAGTAGGCGAGGAGCTCACGGCAGGCGTCGCGGATCCGCTGCACGCCCGGCAGGGCGGCGCGCTCGAGCACCGGCGCGAAGGGAATCGGCGCGTCGGGGGTGGCGACGCGGACGACCGGCCCGTCGAGGTCGGCGAAGCCGTACTGGGCGATCAGCGACGCGACCTGGGCGCCGGCGGCGCAGGTGTAGTTGCCCTCGTCGACGATCACGACCTTTGCGCAGTCGTGCACGGCGTCGAGGATCGCGCGCTCGTCGAGCGGCACGAGCGTGCGCAGGTCGAGCACCCGCACGCTCGCCTCCTCGATCGCCTCGGCCGCCGCGAGCGCCGCGTGCACCATCGCGCCGTAGGCGATCACGACGAGGTCGTCGCCGTCGCGCACGGTGTTCGCGCTCTGCGGCGTCTCATAGGTTCCGGCCGGAACCTCGCCGCGCACCCGCCGGTAGAGGAACTTGTGCTCGAGGAAGACGACCGGGTTGGGATCGGCGATCGCGGCCAGCAGCAGCCCCTTGGCGTCGGGGGCGCTCGAGGGGGCGAACACCTTCAGCCCGGGGGCATGCATGAACCAGGCCTCGGGGTTGCCCGAGTGAAACGGGCCGCCGGAGACGCCGCCGCCGCACGGCAGGCGGATGACGATCGGCGCGGCGAGGCCGATGCGCCAGTGCAGCTTGCCGGCGACGTTGACCACCTGGTCGAAGGCGCAGGCGACGAAGTCGGCGAACTGCATCTCGCAGATCGGGCGCATGCCGACGATCGCCGCGCCAACGGCGCCGCCGATGATCGCCTCCTCGGAGATCGGGGTGTCGATCACGCGATCGGGGCCGAAGTCTCGCTGCAGGCCGGCCGTGACCTTGAAGGCGCCGCCGAAGGCGCCGATGTCCTCACCGAGCAGCAGCACGCGCTCGTCCGCCGCCAGCGCCACGCGCAGCGCGTCGGAGATCGCCTCGAGATAGGTCAGCTCGCTCACGTGCCCGCGAAGCGGCTCCACGGTGCGGCGCCGCGGCCGACGATCGGCGGCTCGCCCTCGCAGAAGACGCCGGCCAGCGGATCGCCGGGGACGGGCTCCGCCATCGCCAGCGCCTCGGCCGTCGCGAGCTCGATCTCGGCCCGCACCGCGGCGTCGATCGCGTCGACATCGACGCCGAGCGTCGCGAGCCGCTCGCGCTGGCGCGTCAGCGGGTCGCGCGCCGCCCAGTGCGCGAAGAGCGCCGGCGGTACGTAGGAGGCGTCGTCGTGCGCGCCGTGCCCGTGCATGCGCATCGTGTGCGCAGCGATCAGCGTCGGCCCCTCGCCCGCCAGCGCGCGCTCGCGCGCCTGGCGGGTCACCTCGAACACGGCCTCGACGTCATTGCCGTCGACTGTGACCGCGGCGATACCGTAGGCCGCGGCCCGCTCCACCGGGTCGACGGCGAACTGCTGCGAGCTCGGCGTCGAGTAGGCGTAGCCGTTGTGCTCGAGCACGAAGATCGCCGGCACCCGGTGCAGGCCGGCGAGGTTCATCGCCTCGTGCCAGCCCCCGACGGAGGTGGCGCCGTCGCCGAAGAAGCTGAGCGCGCAGCGCTGCTCGCCGCGGAGCTTGAACGCCCACGCCATGCCGACCGCCACGACCATCATGTCGGGCAGCATCGAGACCATGCCGACGACGCCGCGCTGCGGGTCGCCGAAGTGCACGTTGCCGTCGCGGCCCTTCGCGACGCCGCCCGCGCGCCCGAGGTAGTGCGCGAGGATCGCGGTCGGCGGCGTGCCCTTGACGAGGTGCGCGCCGAGGTCTCGGATCAGCGGGCAGACCGGGTCGTCGGGGCCCAGCGCGAAGGTCGCGCCAACGGCCGTCGCCTCCTGGCCGCGGCCGTCGTAAAAAGACCCGGGAACCTTGCCCTGCTTGTAGAGGCTGAGGCCGCGCTCCTCGATCGCGCGCGTCGTCACCATCAGACGCAGCAGTGCGATGCGGTCGTCGCGGTCCAGAAACGTCGCACTCTCGTGCTCGGCGCCGCCCAGTCCGGCCTCGGCGCTGCGGGTGTCAACGGTGCTCAGAGCGCTCCGACCTCGTCAAGTCGCGGATGAAAGCAACAGCCGGATCCTACCGGGACCGCTCGATCCAACCCCCCGCAGCGGCCCCGCGGCGCCGCGACCGGGCCCCCCGCCGCGACCCGCAGCGCCGCGACCCACCCCCCCGAGCGACCAACCTCGCCCGCGGCTCCCCCGCCCGGGCGCCTCAGGCCGGCGCGCCGGCGCCGGCCGGGGCGGCGGCGAGCTCGTGGCGGCGCAGGATGCGGTAGAGCGTCGAGCGCTCCGCGGCGGGGCGCCCGGCGGCGTGCGCGGCGGCGACCAGCTGCTCGGGGTCGAGCTTGACGCCGTGGTAGGAGCCGGCCATCCGGCTGATCGACTCCTCCATCAGCGTGCCGCCGAGATCGTTGACGCCCCAGCGCAGCGACTCGGTCGCCGCGTCGAGCCCCATCTTCACCCACGAGCTCTGCAGGTTGACGATCGAGCGCCCGAGCGCGAGGCGGAATACGGCTGTGTGCTTGAGCTTCTCCGCCGTCGAGATCTCCTCGACCCCGTGCGTGCGGCCGAGCAGCGTCTGGTAGGGGATGAACGAGAGCGGCACGAACTCGGTGAAGCCGCCGGTGCGCTCCGCCAGCTCACGCACGACGCGCATGTGCTCGGCCAGCTCCCACGGCTCCTCGATGTGCCCGAACATCACCGTCGCGGTGGAGCGCAGGCCCGCGGCGTGGGAGGCCTCGATGATCTCGACCCAGCGCGCGACCGGCAGCTTGTTCGGCGAGATCCGCTCGCGCACGCCGTCGTGGAGCACCTCGGCGGCGGTGCCCGGCGTCGAGTCGAGGCCCGCCTCGCGCAGGCGGGCAAAGACCTCGGCCGGCGGCAGGCCGGAGATGTCGCAGCAGTGGGCGATCTCCATCGGCGAGTAGGCGTGCAGGTGCAGCTGCGGCGCGGCCTCCTTGATCACGCGCAGCCAGTGCTCATAGTCCTCGAGCTTCCAGTCTGGGTGGATCCCCGACTGCATGCAGATCTCGGTCGCGCCGAACGCCACCGCCTCGGCGACCTTCGCCTCGAGCGCCGCGCGGTCGTACTCGTAGGCGTCGGGCGAGCGCTTCCCCTGACCGAAGCCGCAGAACGCGCAGCCGACGATGCAGATGTTCGACACGTTGATGTTGCGGCAGACGACGAACGTCACCGTGTCGCCCACCAGTTCCGCCCGCAGCTCGTCGGCGGCGGCACGGATCTCCTCGATCGCCTCCGGGCGCGTCTCGGCGAACAGCGCGGTCAGCTCCTCCTCGCCCAGCGTCTCACCCTCGCGTCCGGACGCGATCGCGCCGGCCACCAGGTCGCGGCGGATCACGCGCTCGACGCGGCGCCCGGAGCCCCGGCGCGGGATGAACGACCAGTAGCGCGAGGTGATCACGTCCAGCACGCCCTGCGACAGCCATTCGCGGTCGATGTAGCGCCCGTACACGCACAGGCGCTCGGTCAGCGCGACGCCGTCCGCGGCGAGCCGGCGGCGCACGGCGTGCGGCGAGGGGAACGGGTGCTCGGGCGAGATGTGGTCGCCGTTGGCGGAGAGCCCGCCGAGGTCGCTGGCCCCCGCAGCGACCAGCTCCGGCCAGTGCTCCGAGAGGTTCGGCGGGACCTGGATGCCGACATCGGGCAGCAGCTCGCGCGCGAACGCGACGAGCTCGCGCAGATCGTCGATGCCGACCTCGCACGCCCATTCCGGCAGCGGCAGCTCGGGGTGGCGCCCGAGCCCGGTGCGCCAGTACTCGGCCGCGGCGGCGGTCGCGACCTCCGCCGGCTCCTCGTCGTAGTAGCGCCGGTGGGGCACGAAGTTCTGCAGGATCAGCTCCTGGATGTGCCCGTAGGTGCGGTGGCACTCCGCGAGCGCCTCCAGCGCCGCGAAGCGATCCTCGGGCCGCTCGCCGATGCCGACGAGGATGCCGCTGGTGAAGGGGATCGCAAGCTCGCCCGCGGCCGCGATCGTCGCCATCCGCAGCGCCGGGTCCTTCGTCGGCGAGCCCTGGTGGGCGACGAGGTCGCCGCGCAGGGACTCGAGCATCAGCCCCTGGGAGGCCGTCACCTCGCGCAGGCGCCCGAGCTCCTCGCGCGAGACCGCGCCGAGGTTGGTGTGCGGCAGCAGGCCCCGCTGCAGCGCCTCGCGGCAGACCCAGACGACGTAGTCGACGAAGTCCGCGAAGCCGAGGCGCTCCAGGCGCTCGGCCACCCCCGGGTGATGGGCCGGGTCATCGCCGGTCAGGATCAGCAGCTCCTTGACGTTGCGCCGCGCGGCGTGGTCGAGCAGCGCGCGCACCTCGTCGGGCTCGTGCAGGTGGGGCCGATGGGTCGCGAAGGCGCAGTACTTGCAGTGCGAGACGCACGTTCGCGACAGCGACAGCGTCAGGTTGCGCGAGAAGGTGACCCTCCGGCGCGTGACTGCGTCCACGGGGCTCAACTGACCGCCAAGCATAGAGATCGCCGCACCGCGGCCGCTGCGCTCAGTCGTTCGCGGCGAACGATCCGTAGCGCCCGCGGAAGAACACCAGCGGGTCGGACTCCCCCTCGCGCACGTCGAGCCGATCGACCGCGCCGACGACGATCAGGTGATCGCCCCCCTCGTGCACGGCGTCGATCGTGCATTCGATCCAGGCCACGGCGTCATCGAGCGCCGGCCCCGAGGCGCGCGCGTGCCAGGCGACGCCGTCGAAGCGATCGACCCCCTGCGCCGCGAAGCGCTTGGAGATCTCGCCGTGGTGCGCGGCGAACACGTTCACGCAGAAGCGCCCGCTCTCGCGGATCAGCGGCCAGCTGGTCGAGCTCTTCGCGGGACAGAAGAGGATCAGCGGCGGCTCGAGCGAGACCGAGGTGACGGAGTTCGCCGACATCGCCGCCGGCCCGCCGGGGTGGTGCGCGGTGACGACCGTGACGCCGGTCGGGAGATGCCCGAGGACCAGGCGAAAGCGATCGGGGTCGATCGGCGGATCGATGTCGGAGCCCAACTCCACCCTCCCTTGTTTGCCTTTCAGGTGGGTGCATGCACCCACCTGCGGGACGGCGCATGCGCCGTCCCGCCGATCGGCGCATGCGCCGATCGGAACAGATCCTACGGCTGCGCGGTTTCATTTCGGCGCCGCCGCCTGCGGCGCGCAAGGATTCGGGGGATGCGAGCCCTCAGGAACCTCGCCGCGCCGGCCCTGATCGCCGCGGCACTGGCCGGTTGCGGCGGCAGCTCGCCGGCGCCGGCGCCCGCGGTGCGCGAGTTCATCGACGTGCTCGCCGCGCTGCCCCGCAGCCTTGACCCCGGCTCCGAGCAGGGCGCGGCGTTCGACGCGCTGGAGACCTCGCTGGCGGGAACCCTCGTGCGCCCCGCCGGGCGCCCGCCGGGCGCCGCGACGCTCGCCCCGGCCGGCGCGGTGACCGGCTTCCTCGCAAGCTCCTGGCGCGCCCTCGCGGGCGGGGACTACGTGTTCGAGCTGCGCCGCGGCGTGCGCAGCGCCTACGGTCACGCGCTCAGCGGCGCCGACGTCGCCTTCAGCTTCGCCCGCGAGCTGGCGCTCTCGGCGCAGGCGCGGTTTCTCGCCGGCGTTGCGGGGATCGCCCTGCGCAACCCCGTCACCGTGCTCGGACCCCGGCGCGTGCGCGTGAACGTGACCGCGCCGAGCCCGTTCACGCTCGCGGCGCTCGGCGACTTCCGCTTCGGCGTGCTCGACGCCGCGGCGGTGCGGGCACACGAGAGCGCCGGCGATCCGCTCGCGCGCCGCTGGCTCGCCGGGCACCTCGCCTTCTACGGCCCCTACGAGCTGCTCGGCTTCGAGCCGGGATCGAAGCTCCTGCTGCGCGCCAACCCGAGCTTCTGGCGGACGCTCGCGTTCAACCTGGTCGCCGTCGAGGCGGCGCCGTCGGCCGCGCTGCGGCTCGACGACGTCGCCTCCGCGGAGGCTTCGCACACCGACTCGCTCGACTGGTCCGATTTCGAGACCGCCGCGCACACGAACGGCCTGCGCGCGCTCCCGCTGGCGTCCACCGCCGTGAGCGTGCTCGTGCCCGACGAGCGAATCGCCGTGTTCGCGAAGGTGGCGGTGCGCCGTGCCCTGTCGCTGGCGATCGACCGCGGCGCGGTTTCGCGCGCCGCGTTCGCGGGCGTCGCGCCGCCGGCGACATCGCCGCTGGGCGCGACCCTCGCGCCGAGCCGGGGAGCGGGCGAGCCGTCCCAAGGCCACGACGTCGCGCTCGCGCGGACGCTGCTGGCGCGCGCCGGCTACCCGCACGGCTTCTCGATGCTCGTCGGGGTGTGCGTCGCGCAGACGCCGGAGGGGCCGGCTGAGCTTGCGGCGATCGCCGGCCAGCTGCGGGCGATCGGCGTGCACGTGCGTGTCCGCCGCGTGGCGAGCGGCGCGGCGCTGGCGGCGCTCGAGCGCAGCGGCGCGCTCGCGGCGGTGCTCGAGACGTCGGTCCCGCCGCTTCACTCGACCGCCGTCACGATCGAGGCGGACTTCCTGCGCGGCTCCCCCGCCGCCCTGCAGGGCTACTACGACCCGGCGCTGGCGCGCGACGCGGCCTCGCTCGAGCATCCGGGCGTGCTCGCGCAGGCGATCGGGGTGCTCGAGCACACCTACCCCGTGATCGCGCTCGTCGGCGTGCCGGGCCAGCTCGTCACGCGCGCGGGGATCGGCGGCTACGCGGCCTACCCGGGCGGCGCCGTCTACTACGACCAGCTGCACGGCTGAGGATCGCCCGGCGGCGGGCCGGCGGACGGGCACGCCGATAGACTTGCGCCGTGACCGGGGCAGCGTTCAGCGGCGACCTCGATACCCCCGGCCGGAGTATTGAGACGTCCTTCTAGTTGGCGCCTGACGCGCTGCGCCGCGCTGGCCGTCCTGACCGCGGCCGCGATCGCGGCCTGCGGCGGCGGGCCGTCCGCCACCGCTGTCGGCTCGCACACCTTCATCGACCTGGTCGCCGAGCTCCCGACCAGCCTCGACGAGACCGCCACGCCCTCGCCGGCCTCGACCTCGATCCTGCCGAGCTGGTCCAGCGAGCTCGTGCGCCCCGCGCCGGCGGCGCCGGGCCCCAATGCCCAGCTGCCGCCTGACGACGCCGTCGTGCCCTATCTCGCGACCTCCTGGCAGCGCTCGAGCGACGGCAGCTACACCTTCGTGCTGCGCCGCGGAGTGCACGGCTCGACCGGCGATCTGTTCACCTCCGCGGACGTCCGCTGGAGCCTCGACCGGGCGCTCTCCCGCTCGCCGGTCGCGCCGTTCCTGTTCGGGCTCGCGCACATCGACGTCGCCGACCCGGTCAGCGTCATCAGCACCTACGTGGTGCGGGTGAACGTCACCTCGCCGAGCCCGTTCACGCTGTCGGTGCTCGCCTCATACGACGCCGGCATCTACGACAGCGCGCTCTACCGCGCGCACGCGACCGCCGGCGATCCGTGGGCGCAGCAGTGGGGCTCCACGCATTCGGCGAGCTTCGGCGCCTACTGGGTGTCGCAGTTCCTCCCGCGCAGCGAGATCGAGCTTCGCGCGAACCCCGGGTTCTGGCGGCGGCCGTACTACACGACGGTGTTCATCCGCGAGAACCCGAGCTCCTACGGGCGCCTCAGCGCCGTGCTGACCGGCGCCGCGACGCACACCAGCGGTCTGGCCTGGAGCGACTTCGCGCTCGGCGCGGAGAACGGACACGACGACGGCGTCAGCGCCGACATCCTGCAGACGGGGCCGGCCGTCGTCGCCTGGCACCTCGATGTCGCGAGCGGGCCGCTGGCAAACCCGCTGGTCCGCCAGGCGATCAACATGGGCATCAACCGCACCGACGTCGCCAACGCGATCGAGTTCGGCGACGCCTCAGCGACCGTGCTGACGATTCCGGCGATCTTCGGCCAAGCGCAGCCGAGCTCGGTCTTCGACCCCGAGCAGTCGCGCAGCCTGATGCACGCGGCCGGCTACCCGGACGGGATCACGATCAACCTCTACACCAACGACGCCGAGCTCGGCGGCAACGCCCCCACGGTGCTCTACAACCTGGTCGGCGAGATGTTGCAGATCGGGGTCGTCGTGAACGTCACCTACCTCGACGACACCGACCAGCTGCTGGCCCTCGAGCAGTCCCCGGGCCTGCAGTCGACGATCACCACCGACACGCCGCTGCTCGGCGGGGCCGGCTTCCTGATCGAACAGGACGCCAACGCCGCGCTTGACCCGGTCAGCCCCGCCGCCGAGCAGCACTACGCCAGCGCCTCGCTGCAGGCGCTGGCGGACGCGGTGAGCAACAGCGCGGGCGGAGCCACGACGGCGGCGCTGGTCGCACAGACCGCCACGGCGATCGACACGGAGCTGCCGACGATCAACCTGGTCGCGGTCCCGGTTCAGAACGTGACACGCTCCGACGTCACCGGCTACTCCGCCTACACCGAGCCCGTGACCTACTACGAGTACCTGCACCCCACCGGCTGAGGTCTGGGCTGCGCCGTACAATCGCCGCCAGTTGAGCCTCGCGCGACTGGTCATCTCCTGTGCCGACCGACCGCGGATCGTCGCCGCCGTGTCCGCCGCGATCTCCGACCACGGCGGCAACATCATCCAGTCGGACCAGTACTCGACCGACCCCGAGGGCGGGCGTTTCTTCATGCGCGTCGAGTTCAGCGTCGCCGACTCCGACGCGGCGGCGCGCAGCCGCTTCGAAGCCTCCTTCGCGCCGGTCGCCGAGCGCTTCGGCATGGATTGGCGGCTCAGCTACGTCTCGCAGCTCAAGCGCGTCGCCGTGATGGCCTCGACCGCGGACCACTGCCTGATGGATCTGCTGTGGCGCTGGCGGCGCGGCGAGCTCGAGTGCGAGATCGGGCTCGTGATCTCAAACCACGAGCTGATGCGCGCCGAGGTCGACGCCTTCGGCGTGCGCTACGTGCACCAGCCGGTCAGCCCGCAAACCAGGGACGCCGCCGAGCAGGCGCTGCTGGAGCTGCTCGCCGACGGCTTCGACCTGGTCGTGCTCGCCCGCTACATGCAGATCCTCAGCGGCGACTTCCTCGCCCGCCTGGGCCTGCCGATCATCAACATCCACCACTCGTTCCTGCCCGCCTTCGCGGGCGCCGAGCCATACGCGCAGGCGCGTGAGCGTGGCGTCAAGCTGATCGGCGCGACCGCGCACTACGTCACCGAGGAGCTCGACGCGGGCCCGATCATCGAGCAGGACACCGCGCGCGTCTCCCACCGCGACGGCGCCGAGCGCCTCGCCCACATCGGGCGCGACATCGAGCGCATCGTGCTGGCCCGCGCCGTGCGATGGCATCTGGAGGATCGTGTGATCATCAACCGCAACGCGACGGTCGTGTTCGCGTAAAGGTGCCGACGCCTTTGGCGTCGTCACCTTTAGGCGTCGGTGGCGAGGAGGCTGACCGGGGTGGGCCCAGAGGAAGTGGGGGGAGATTTGGGTGAGCGGCCCGGCGGCGGTGTCGAGCGGCCCGATCGTGAGCGGCCGGGCGGCGGCGTCGCGGCAGGCGGCGGGGAGCGGCCCGACCGTGAGCGGCCGGGCGGTGGCGGGGAGCGGAGTGAGCGGCCGGGCGGCGGCGTCGAGCGGCGCGGGGGCGCGCCGCTCGTGACGGCGCTCTCCGATGTCGCGGACTTCCTGCGCCTGCACCCCCCATTCGACGCGCTGTCGGGCGATGACGTGGATCTCGCGGCCTCCTCGGCGGAGATCGAGTTCCACCTCGCCGGCACGACGATCTTCGCCGAGGGGGCCGAGCCCGTCGAGGCCGTTCGGGTGGTGCGCAGCGGGGCGGTCGAGATCCTCCACGCGGGCGCGCTGCTCGACCTGCTCGGCGTGGGCGAGCTGTTCGGCCACGGCTCGATGCTCTCGGGCCTCCCGGCCGGCTTCACCGCGCGCGCGCACGAGGACACGCTCTGCTACCGGATCGGCGCCGACGTGGCGGTGAGCGTGCTGGCACGACCGGAGAGCGTCGGCTTCGTTGCGCGCTCGCTGCTGACCTCGCGTGGGGACGCGGTCGGTGAGCCGCCCTCGGGAGGCGCAGCGGCGAACGTCGGCGGCCGCGACCCGGCGCATCAGCCGGTCGGCTCGCTGATCAGCTCGCAGCCGGTGGTCGTCGAGCCGCAGACGACGATCCGAGAGGCTGCGCGACTGATGAACGCCGCCGGCGCAACGGCGGTGTGTGTGAGGCTCGAGGGAACGCTCGGGATCATGACCGACCGCGACCTGCGCTCCCGCGTCGTCGCCGCCGGCGTGTCCGGCGAGGAGCCCGTCAGCGCGGTGATGACCGCACCGGCGTACACGGTGGCGCCCGATCGGCTCGGCGGCGGCGTCCTGCTCGAGATGCTCGACCGCGGGATCCGCCACTTCCCGGTGATCTCCGCGCGCGGCGAGCTGATCGGCGTCGTCGCGGACCTCGACCTGATCGCCGTCGAGACGCGCAGCTCGTTCTACGTGCGGCGCAAGATCGCCGCAGCCACGACCGTCGATCAGCTGGCGGCGGTCTCCGGGGAGCTGATCGAGATGGTGCTCGCGCTGCACGAGACGCGGCTCGCTGCGCCGAGCATCTCGGCGATCTATTCGGTCGTGCTCGACGCGCTGACGCGGCGGATCGTGGAGCTGATCGTCGCCGAGATCGGCGCGGGCGACGCGCCGTTCGCGTGGCTGGCGCTCGGCAGCCAGGCGCGCCGCGAGGCGGTGCCGAGCTCCGATGTCGACAGCGCGATCGTCTGGTACGGCGAGGGCGACGAGCGGGTGATCCGCCCGCATCTGCACGAGCTCGGCAAGCGCGTCGTGGCGGGCCTCGACGCGTGCGGGCTGCGCGCCGACGCATACGGGGCCGCCGCCTCCGATTTGCTGTTCGTGCGCTCCGAGGAGTCCTGGCGGCGCGTCGCGCGCAGC
>Ga0182015_10001934_pt1 | contig 26209 bp, 13 predicted proteins | sample 712P3MmetaG_FD_120478 | JGI IMG/M metagenome (GOLD analysis project Ga0182015, IMG submission 120478) | Permafrost microbial communities from Stordalen Mire, Sweden - 712P3M metaG | ecosystem: Environmental > Terrestrial > Soil > Wetlands > Permafrost | place: Sweden: Stordalen | collected...
CAGGCATCCTGCTCAGGGCAGTTGCCAGGAGCGGCCCAAATAAGGTCTTCCTTGCCTTCGGGGGAGGAATTCGTATTCTAGACGGCCAGAAGAAGTCACCGAATACCACTTTGGTGTTGGTATCGCGGGCGAGGTGAAAGGCGTACCGAGCAAGGACGAGGCCCTCAAGAGATTGCAGGGCCGAACAGGACATTCTTCTAGCCCACTCCTCTAATCGTCCGGCGTCGTTTCTGCTCGGGCAGTAATGATGCGCATCATTTCCTGATAGTGTTGTTCGTCTTTGCTCTTTATCCCATCGAAGCGCTTGGATTGTTCCTCGCGGCGTGGGTCCCCCGTGCGCGCATAGAGCTGCAGCAAGCCGAAGTTGGCTGCATAATTCTCGGGATCCCTGGCGACAGCGCGGTCGAGGTAGGTCTGCGCTTCCCGGTAGTCATGATTCGCGAAGAAGACCTGGCCAAGCTCCGCGAGCACGTCCGGTCGATCCGGGGTCAGTGCCTTCGCTTGCTCCAGTTCATGCCTCGCATCCTCGAGATGGCCCACCACGCGCGCGATGCGCCCCAGATAGTAGTGTGCGTCTGCCGCGGTCGCTTTGTGAGCGGCTGCCTGTTTCAGCCATAAGCTCGCGGAATCGAAATTCTTCGCCCGGAAATAGGTGGTCCCAATGGCCAGCAGTGCATTCGGGTCAGAGGGACGCAACGCATGATACTTCTGCAGATACGGCAGCCCTTGCGTTGCATCCTGGGCGAAGGAAGAAACCGTCCCCATCCCGAAATTGTATTCAGGATTTTCCGGCGCTAACCTGACCGCTTCGCCCATGGCGTTGCGCGACTCGCCAAGCAGGCCCAGCCGGAGAGAAAGCACACCGAACTCGTAGGCAAAGCTGGCATCGTTGGGTTGTAGATCTCGAGCATGGGCCAGGTATCCGAGTGCTCCCTTATAGTCCTTGCTGGTCTTGGCCACACGGGTCAAATCCACGAGTATAGGAACTGAGGAGTTACTTTGGGTGAAGGCACGTTCCAGTGTGCTACGCGCGATCTCCAACTTGCCTTCTCCTTCCTGGGCCAGGCCAAGTATCCGCAGGCCGTCGGCCGAGAGAGGAGTCTTGTTGTTGGCCGCGGCAAATATCAACTCGATCAGGTCCGCGCGATGGCCCACCTGCAGCGCAGGAAGTACTTCCATTGCGTCTTGTTCGGCAAGGTCGGGAGCAGCAACGATAGCCGCTGCAGCGGTGTCTGTCGCAGACGCGTGGTGCAGCGCAGCTTCATCGGCACAAAGCACCAGCTGCGCGCCCAGCCGGTCGCGATCGTCCGCGCTCAGCCGCGCGAGATGCTGCAGAGAGCGATCGTACGTGTGATCCCACATGAGCAGCGTGGCTGCCTGGTAATGCGCCTCAGCATCGTTTGGCTCCCTCCGCAGAAGGTCGTCATACACGCGCAGGGCATCGGCCCTAGCGGTCTTATCGCGCTCGGCCGTTCGCATGTAGATCCGGCCCAGGTTTAAGTAGGCGGCGGTGAGACGAGGCTCATGCGAAATTGCCGCCGAGAACTCCGCAATGGCGCGATCTGCGTGCCCCTGCTGCACTTCGATGACGCCGAGAAGATTCTCCAGGCCTCCATTGGAGGGAAAGTTCGCCTGGGCGCCGGCAATCAGCGACCGTGCACCTTCCAGGTCGTTTTGTTCCATGTGCTGCTGAATCTCCAATACCAGCTGGCGATATTGTTCTGTGGCGGGGAGTGCAGCTGCAGTTTGCGCCAACAGGAGCAGGCCAAGCGCCGGGAGGATGATTCGACGGAGACCGAAGCGTTGGCAGAGGGCACACGGGAAGGGAAGCCGACGGTAACTGAGCACTCTTTCGTTTCCACTCCTGTTCGCTACAGTGATTTCGTTCGCTGCAGTGGTTTCACTTCTGCGGGATACAAAGCAACCGCTGCCGGCACGGGTCTCCTCAAAAAGGGCGGTGCTTCACCGACCCTGTCTACCCGGCATAGAGTTGGAAATGTTCTAAACTACTGCTCATGACTTTGTCCGGGGGCAGAGCGATTGCCGCTGTTTCGCTGGCTCTCCTGCTATCGGCTCCCCTCCTCTACAGCGCCTGGGTCCCCTCGGCCTGGGCTCAGAGCACGCACGACGCGCCGGCCATGGATCCGCCTTCATCGCTGGATCTAACTCCTGAAGAAGTATCTCACTTGAAGACGGCGGTCGCCGCGCACGACTATCTTGCCGCGGAAAAGTTGTTGCTCAACAGCGTTGAGCAAGATCCTCATGCGTTGCGGGCTGGTCCCTTGCTGGCGTATTTGGGGAGCGTCTACTTTTTGAACCACGATTTTGTGAACGCCGCGATTGCGTGGAAGAAGTCCGATGCCATCCGGCCCCTTGGTCCCGGCCTTCAGTTCTCGTTGGCCATGGCGTACATCCGGATCGCGCATTCCGATTGGGCTCGCACGGCGCTCGAATCCCTTTCCGCACACGACACGAAAAACGCGCTCTACCCCTATTGGCTTGGGCGCCTCGATTACGACGCTCAACATTACCCAGAGGCGACCCGCCGCTTCCAACAGGCAGTCGCCCTGGACCCAGGCATGGCGCGTGCGTACGACAACCTGGGGCTTTGCTACTTCTACCAAAACGAGAATGAACTTGCGGTCAAGAATTTCGACACTGCCATTGCGCTCGACCGCGCGCATCCTTCGGCGTGGCCTTATTTGAATCGCGCTGTGGCGCTACAGTTTGTGGGCCACACACGAGAGGCGGAAACCGATCTGCGGGAAGCTCTGCGGCTGGACCCTCAGCTCGCGGAGGCACATTACCGGCTGGGGAACGTCCTTCAGGAGCTAGGCCGGCTTGACGCCGCTGTGCAAGAACAACTGGCGGCGATACGCCTCGACGACAAATACGCGGAGCCCCACGTTGCGCTGGCGCACATATACAACCAAATGGGGCGGAAAGCTGCTGCCCAGGAAGAGGTCAAGATTTATCTTCGTTTGCACACAGGCGACCATCAGCCGACGGGGTCCAGTCCAGAAGGCAAATAATCTTTGGTTACTCAGGAAGTCCTAGCAGCGTGCGTGGGATTCCACGCACGCTGACCTCCGGCCTATCAGGGTTATTCAGAATCTCGGGGACAGATTCGCGGAATCCCACATCTCGCGAAAAACGAGCGAGATATGGGATTCCGCGAATTCGTGGCAGGGGGAGTTTCTGATATCTACTTCTCACAGCCCGGCGTATTCCCAATAATTTGCGGCACGGCTAAAGCCGTGCCCTGATACAAAGCCCGGCTAAAACTCGATTCGTCCCGCGAACTGGATGGTGCGCGGAGTGGTGACCGTCCCGTTCCACGTACCGAAGGAGTTGCCGGAGGCAGCAACGTCGGTCACGAATGCGTATCCTGTACCGCCGTTGGTATCGCCCTGGCTGATGAAGTAGTGGCTGTTAAAAGCGTTGAAGAAGTTGGCCTCGAACCGGAAGTTCAATCTCTCCGTAATGTGGGTGTCTTTGATGAACGATATATCCAGGTTGCGATAGCTGGGTCCGTAAATGGGCTGTACGGCCTTGCCGTAACCGGTGTAGCCAAAAGCGGAGAAGTCGTGTTCGAACGCGTTGGGATTGATGAGCCGGTTGTTGTTAGTAATCGGATTGAAGCTGTTGCGGCCCTCCAGCAAAGGCTGCTGCCCCGCCAGAGACCCGGGGACGCAGTGAGTCCGGAACTCCGGTACCAGCGTATCCGTGGAGCACGCCGAGGAGTAGAACGAGAATGGAATGCCGTACTCATAGCGGAAAATGGGGCTTGTCCGCCATCCGCCGACCAGGGTATTGAGCAACCCGGCAGAGTTTAGGAACCGTTTTCCGTTCCCGACAGGCAATTCATAGACGATCGCAAGCGAACCGGTATAGGGGACATTGTCGGGAGCGATTGCGTAGGCGCGCGATTGATCGTAAGGACTGAAAGCGCCGCTGTTGCCGCCAGAGCCCACGCCGGTATTGTTATTGGATTGGACGTTATTGGACGCGTTGGTGAACAGCTTCTGCAACGTCAAAGCGCCAAGGATATAAAAGCCGCCCTGAATGCGGCGCTCCACCCTTCCCTGGAAGGAGCGGTAGATGGAGTTGCCATGCTGCTCGTTAAGGCCCAGCAGAGTGCCGCAATATTGCGGGAACGGCAGAAGCGCCTGGGCGATCGTGGGTGCGCATCCGGTCATCTGTGCGTCCCAGTTAACGTAAGGCTGAGAGACGCCGTGGGCGGCGAACGTCGCGGGACCCGTTGGGTCATTGTAGTTGACTGCGAGATCGGAACCGATTGCGTTGATGGTCGGATTCAGCGGGTTCAACACGTTGATGGGGCTCAGCGCAGAGGGCAGGTGGGTACCCTTGGTGCCGACGTAGGAGAGACTCAGCAGTGTGTTGCGGGGCAGCTGCCGCTCGACGGTCAAATTCCACTGGGAAGAGTAGGGCCTCCGGTTACCGTCCTGAGGACGGTACAGGGAAGGTGTCTGGCCGTTGTCGAAGCCGGAGCTGATATTTTGCGTTGGGCCGACCTGGCTGGGGGAGATGCCAGACGTAAGATAGATCGCGGGCGTTTTGAAGTTTCCGACCGAGGATTCGTTGAGGGTGAGATTCTTGTTGAATCCATCCTGCGCCAAACCGCCGCCCCAGCCAGGGTAGAACGCCTGTCCGAAGTAGATCCCATATCCTGCACGAACAACCGTCTTGTCGTTGAGGGTGTAGGCAAACCCGAGGCGCGGGCCGAAGCCCTTCTTGAATGCAAGCTCAGGATAACGTGCGCCGTAACTGGCCGCTCCCCACTTTGTTCCTGAGAAAGCCAGACGTCCAGGAAGCTCAACTCCTGCGGCGGTGACCGCATCCGGATTGCCACCGTTGGGGTCGATGAACGATAGATTGTTCTTCTTGTCTACGAAGGGGGTGATGTAATCCCAGCGCAGGCTGTAGGACACGTTCAGCTTCGGCGTGAGGCGCCAGGAATCGCCGCCGTGGAACGCCCACCCAATCTGCCGTGGATACTTGGCGATGACGTTAATGTAGGCCACGTTGGCACTCGCGGTCGCACCGAGGTAAAAGCTGGCAATCGGATCTCCAGGGCAAGCCGAGTTCGCGCAGCCCGCGTTGCCGGTTGTATCCGCGGCGAAGCTGAAGGTACCGCCCTGATTTCCTCCGCTGTGAATACTCATGCCGGCGAGCTTGTATTCGAGACCGAAGCTGAGAGTGTGTTTTCCCTGGATCCTGGTGAAGACATCGTTGACCGCCCAGGTTCCGCGGGTAGTCAGATTGTCAATCGCATTGGGCGGGGTGCTATTTCCCAGTGTCGAGTATCCCCCGCCGAATGACATTTCGGGGTTATAGGTGGAATTAGCCACTCCTGGCACTTTAGGCAAATCTGCCTTACCGTTCAGCGCGTAATAGCCTTCGTTGCGGCTTAGGTAGCCGACGGTGGCGTGGTTGGTCATGAGGCTGGAGAGGCTGTGCTCCCAGTTGAAGCGCTGGATGGGCGCATTCTCGGGGTTTGCCGGGCTTGCGGTCGAGAGGGCGATGGGCAGATCGCTTTGCGCATTGACACCGCTGAACTGCCACCAGAAGGTGTAGTAAAAGTGATCTTTTTGGCCGACGTTGGTGTCGACGCGAAAGAAGTACACATTCTCGCTGTTGGTTAACGATCCCTGGCCCGATCTGGGAATGAAGTAGTTGTTGGTCTCGCTGCTATTGGTGGGGGTCGGCAACGCCGCCAAAAAGGCTTTGGCAATGGGATCTTCGAAGTTGGGGTTGATCTGGTTGCCGGGGATGGCGGTACCTGCCAAAGCTCCATACTTGGCCTTGTCAGCCGGATAGTAGAGCTGGCTGCCGGCGCCGCTGAAGTTTCCGGCGCGGGCAGCCAAGGAGGCGATCGAGAGGGTAGAGGAACTGGCGCCGCCGTGGTCCTGAAAGCCCTCCCAGTTGAAGTAGAAGTAGCCTTTTACAAGTGCGTTGGCCCGATGATAGCCGGGAATCCAAATGGGACCGCCAACGTTGGCGCCAAAGTCGTTCTCCTTGTCCGGGGTCTTACTCGATGCGCCGTATTGCTTGGAGTTGAAGGCATCGTTGCGGAGATACTCGTAACCCGCGCCGTGAAATCGCTCGCCGCCGCTCCTGGTTTGGACGATGAGCTGGCCTGAGGTTGAATTTCCATATTGCGCGTCATAATTGGAGGCCAGGATTTTGACTTCGCTCGTAATATCGGGCGACATGCCAAAGTCCGTCTGCAAGCTCACCATGCCGGACTGATTCATGAAGCCTTCCGACGCCGTGGCGCCGTCGACGACCGCTTCGTCACCGGTAATGATGCCGCCGTTGGTGCGAGAATTGTAAGCGTTGCCGCCGCCGCCGGTGGTCACTCCGGGCATAAGGATAGCCACGGTTACGGAGGAGCGAGGAGCACCGGAAATGACCAGGGGGAAATCCTGGAGCGTTTCCGGACTTACCCCGCCGCCGATGGTGGGGTTTTCATAATTGATGAGCGACGCGTCGGCGCTGACGGTGACGGTCTGGTCCGCTGTGCCAACGGTCAGCTTCACATCGACACGGGCAGCCTGGTTGACTGCGAGCTCGATCCCCTTGCGCACAAACGACTCGAAGGCAGTCGCAGTGACAGAAAGGTCATAAATTCCCGGGGTGAGATTGCGAAAGTTGTATTCGCCGCCGGCATCTGTCTGGAAGTTTTGCTGGGTTCCGGAGCCCTGGTTGATGAGTGTGAGCTTTGCGCCCGGTATGACGGCCCCGCTGGGGTCGGTTACCGATCCCGAAAGTGAGGCATTGACGTCCTGCCCGAAACTCCGGTGGTTGCCGGCCAAAAGAAATGTTCCAAGAACAACCGTCAGAAAAGAAGTGCTGGCTCTCCCAAGAATGCCTCGCATAAAATCTCCGTTCGACCTGCGCCTGCTGTTGCCAACTACGTTGAGATCTTGCCGGCTTCAACTGATGTGATCAAGTTCACATTGCGGAAAATCAACATGTACTAAGGGCCTGGGAAACCATTGCCATGTAAACGATTTCATTTCGGAGCGCTTAGACTGCTCGCGAAAATAACAGCGAAAATGTAGGCGTCGCGTTGAAGGAAGTCAACCATTTTTATGGGATTCTTTTCCGTCCTTCGCATGAGGGCAAGCGGCACAGCACTCGGTCGTGGTCGCGGTAACGCCGCAATCCGATGCTGACGTCGCCTGTCGATCACGCTTCTGGCGGCGTGTAGGATGAATCGATGCGTCAACCAAGCAGAAGAGCATTTCTTTCCGCATTGGCTGCCTGTTTGCCGCTAAGCGTACTGCGCAAAGCATTCCCGTCGGCCTCTGTTTCGCCGGGGGCGGTTCCTCCCGCTTTGTTTCAACCGGTGCCTCCCGCGCGATCTGGCATTACCTGGACTCATACCAACGGACGATCCGCGGCCTATTACCTGCCGGAAACCACGGGCGCTGGATGTGCCTTTTTCGATTTCGACAACGATGGCTGGATGGACATCTTCCTTGTCAACAGCGGCCCCTGCGACTTCTTCACGCCGGCCGAACCGTTGTGCAATGCGCTTTACCGCAACAACCGCGATGGAACCTTCACCGATGTGACCACCAAGGCGGGGCTAGCGAATACCGGGTACGGCATGGGTGTCGCTGTGGGGGACTACAACAAGGACGGCTACCCCGACCTTTTTGTAACCAGCTATAACCGATCCACACTCTATCGCAACAACGGTGACGGCACATTTACCGACGTCACGGTCAAATCGGGGATCGCCACGCCAGGATGGGCTTCCAGTGCCGTCTGGTTCGATTACGACAATGACGGGCAACTCGATCTGTTCGTTTGCCGATTCGTGGAATTCGACAAGCAGGCTAACAAATTCTGCGGCAACGAGGGCACAGGGGAACGCCACTACTGTATTCCCCGCATCTATCCACCCACCCACAGCTGGTTGTTTCACAATAACGGGGACGGCACGTTTACCGACGTTTCCGCAGCCACCGGCATCAGCTCCGGGCTGGGCAAGGCCTGGGGTGTGGTGGCCACCGACATCAATAACGACGGCTGGATGGACCTGTTTGTAGCCAACGATACAGTCGCAAATTTTCTGTGGGTGAATCGCCAGGGCAAATTCAAGGACGAGGGCATCGAAGGCGGAGTCGCTTACAGTTCTGACGGCCGCGCCCGGTCAGGCATGGGTGTCGATGCAGCCGACCTCGATCAGGACGGCTGGCAGGACTTGAGCGTGACCAACGTAGATCAGGAGATGTACTCCGTTTACCACAACAACAAGGACGGCACGTTCGACGATCTCTCTCCCGCGAACGGGATCGGTGAAGCGACCCGATCGATGAGCGGCTGGGGCCTACGGTTTTTCGACTACGACAACGACGGCAACATCGATCTCTTCATCGCCAACGGTCACCCCGACGACCAGATCGAGGTCCACTCCGGCAGGGTCACCTATCGCGAGCCGTTGCTTCTGTTTCACAACGATGGCCGGGTGCTCAAGAACGTTAGTGCATCGGCGGGGCCGGTCTTTTTACTGCCCCTGGCTGCGCGTGGGCTGGCCCTGGGCGATTTCGACAACGATGGCGCCGTGGATGTTCTGATCTCGACCAACAATGGGACACCGGTACTGTTGCGAAATCAAGCAGCCAAAGGCAACCACTGGCTGGGCGTCAAACTTGTGGGGAGCAAAGCGAACATCGACGCGATAGGAGCGCGGGTAACCTGGAAAGCCGGAAGTCTGAAACGCACCAGGCTCAAATCGGGAGGCGGAAGCTTTCTCTCCAGTCATGATCCTCGCATGGTGCTTGGTATGGGCGTGCATACCAAAATCGACCAGCTCGAGATTCGCTGGCCCGCTCCAAGCACCCGCGTCGACACCTTCACCGATTTGCCCGTGGATCGCTACATTTCCATCGTGGAAGGCACGGGGATTGTCAGTTAATTCTTGTCGCTCAACTCGAACGCGGGAGCAATAATCGCGTAACTGTCCCGCTGGAGCCGGAAACTGTGCTGCTGGACATCTCGAGGCGACCGCCGTGCTTATCAACTAGTTGCTTAACAATCCAGAGTCCAAGTCCGGTCCCTAGATTCCCTTTCGTTGTAAAAAGGGGCTCGAACACTTTAGGGAGATTTTCGGGCGATATGCCCGCCCCCTGATCCTCAAAAACGATCTGGATTTGGTCCTCACCTGATTCCTTGATTTGTATCCGTAAGCGACCACCATCTGGCATCGCGTCGACTGAATTAGCAATGACATTAGAGAAAACTTGTGTCAGTTCTCCTCTGCTCGCAGTTATCGGAGATAACGAATCGAATTCACGTTCAACGACAATGCGTCTGTTTTGAATTTTGGATTGGTAGACGCGCAAGACCTCATTGAGGAGTTCATGGCAGGCGAAAACGCTGTGAGCGCCGGCATCGCGGTAATAGCCTAACGTTTGTCGAGAGATATGGGAAACGCGTTCGAGTTCGCGTTCTGCGGTCGTGAGGTATTCAACGGCGTCCGCGTTATCCACGCTGCTGCATTTGGCTAGATAGACGAGGTTGGTGATCGCCGCAAGCGGATTATTGATTTCGTGGGCGATTGTTGCAGCCATACGACCCATAGTCGCAATTTTCTCTGCTTGAACTAGCTGCCGTTCCATATTTTTTGTTGCGGATATGTCACGTGCGATCTTGGAGGTACCGACAACGGTACCGGAGCTATTTCGGATGGGAGAAATCGTGAGTGAAACTTCGATGGTGCTTCCATCTTTTCGCAGACGGGTCGTTTCGTAGTGTTCAATTCTTTCGCCTGCCTTTATTTTGGCCAGGATCTCGACTTCCTCGTGATGCAAATCGAGGGGTATGAGCCGCAAAATTGAGATACCCACCATCTCGTCGGCTGTGTAACCAAAAATACGCGTTGCTGCCAGATTCCAAGTAAGCACGATGCCGCTGAGGTCCTTGCTGACAATGGCATCCTCAGAGGAATCGACGATTGCCGCGAGCCGGCCTTGGAGCTCTTCGTTCAGTTTTCTGTGAGAAACTTCCCTCGTGGAGCCGGCGACCATCTCGACTGCTCCATCGCTTCCCAGCACTGGCGTAAATATGTATTCGTAATAGCCGACAAGGCCGGCAGGATTGATGTAGGAGGTTTCGTCGATCAGCTTCAGCTTGGTAGCGAATACCTGCTGAATCTGAGCTTGCAACTTGACCGCAAGTTCAGTGGGGTAAGGAAGCTCAAGAAAGCTTTTCCCTATAACGTCCTGGAGTTCGAGACCTAATAAGTCCAAAAGCGCTTGATTGCAATAGAGGAAACGCCCCTCCGAATCGAAAGTGTAGGCGTAATCAATGATCGAAGACAACGCCTTGAAGACCGCAAGTTGTTGCGGTAGGTCCGGGATCAATGGAAGTGACGCGCTGAGATGGTTAGATTCGTGCAATTCGGTCTGTTCAGAAGATGACATTCGCGTGCGCCCGTCTTTACGTGCGCTCAGCGGCCTGACCTAATCGCAGTAGCCAAGGCTAGCGAATCGATCATAGCACGTTTTCGGCTTCGACCACCAACAAGCGCTACACGGAATCCGCGACACAAGGCTGCTCACTATCTCCTGCCTCGAAGCCGCGCGCTACTATCAACGGATTGGGGAAAAGGGGCCTCGTCCCGGCGTCCGATCTGAACGATTAACAGTCTATACCGAAGTAAGCCATGTGGACGAAAAACAGGCTGTCGGACAAGGGCCCATCGATTTCTATGTTGGTCCCCTCAACCGTGTGCTACGAACATTGAACCGCGGTCTTCTCTCCGTTCCCTAAGACCCCAGTAACCGCCATAGCGATTCATCGTGTCGCCCAGGCACGAACACCACGGTCATTGATGAACGGGAACGTTCTGCCGATAACGTCGGATGTATGTCAACTTAGGTGTAAGCGAGAAAGTTGGGACCTAAAATGCCAGGTTTAGAACATCTCATCTACGCGAGCGTTGCAGCCCAGACCTTCGAAGCATCGCAGCTGGCCGAACTGCTGCAAAAAGCTCGCGCTGCGAATGAACGTTGCGGCCTGACTGGTATGCTCTTGCACGTCGATTCTGACGGTAGTTTTTTTCAGGCGATTGAGGGCGAAACCGAGGCAATTGATCAGCTGTTGGAGAAACTTCTTCGGGATAAGCGCCATTCCCACCTCACCACGATTATTAGGGAACCAATCGCCAAGCGGTCCTTTCAAGAATGGACCATGGGTTTCTCCAGCGTTTCGCCGGAAAAGCTGAGTCGGGTCCCTGGGCTCAACGACTTTTTCAAAGCGCGCTCGTGCTTAACAGAACTTGATGCCGGGCGCGCCAAGAAGCTCCTGGCAGCATTTGCCGAAGGCCGTTGGCGGGCGAAGATCCTCGGTGCAAAGTGGACAGCAGCCTGAGCATCAAACCGCAGGATGCCTCCGATCCCAAATTCACCTTTGCTTTTCAGCCAATTGTCGATACGAACACGCGCGAAGTTCTCTCGTACGAGGCACTGATTCGCGGTCCAGCGAATGAGCCGGCTTATCAAATTTTGCAGCAGGTACCCGCGGATAGACTTTTAGCGTTCGACCAGAGGGTCCGCGTTGAAGCGATTAATCTAGCCATGCGCCTGCAGCTCAATTGCCACCTCAACCTCAATTTTCTGCCCCAGAGCGTCGACTCCTCTCCGCAGTCGATTCTGACTACTTTGGAAGCAGCTCGTCGAGCCAATCTGCCAATCGATCGCTTAGTCCTTGAAGTGGTGGAAGGAGAGATCATCCACGATCACTCTCGTTTCACCGGCCTCATCAACAAATACCGTGCCCTGGGTCTGAAGGTGGCAATCGATGATTTTGGCGCGGGATACTCCGGGCTCAACCTGCTTGCCGACTTCCAACCGGATCAGGTGAAGCTCGACATGAAACTGATTCACGGGATCGAGCGCAATGGCCCGCGCCAGTCCATTGTTCGGGCAATTGATGGGATCTGTTTGGAACTTGGTATCGACGTGATTGCTGAGGGAATTGAGACCGAAGAGGAGCATGCTTGGCTGACGAGCCAGGGGATACACCTGTTTCAGGGATATCTGTTCGCAAAGCCTGCTTTCGAGTGCTTCCCACCAGTACACTACCTTGAAACGTGAGTCCCACATCAGCCGGCACCACCGGCCTCACCGCCAGCGACCTCGGCATTTCCACCACCCGGTACTGTTGCGCACCCGCCAGGTCTCATTCGGCATCTCCAGGTAGCACACCACCGGAGTGATCTATCTGCGTGAGGGTGGCGTGAGGGAGTGAGGGCAGGCGAATGGGAAAGCTCGCGAAGCTACTGAGTTGCACCGGAAAATGCCGAGATTCTGCGCGCGCAGAATCGTCACTTGACCACGCTCAACTTCGTTCGTTTGCGGACGCTCCAAAAGAAATCCGGGGTGGCGGAGTGGAGAGATCTGCAGTTTCTACTCTCCGGTGCGCCCACCCATATTCGGTGAATCTAGTTAAGTCCCGATTTTGCCTCGAACCCATGCAGTTCGTTAAGTTCGATGTGGCCGGGAGCAGCGGCGTTTGGGCCGATAGCCAACCCTTCGAGCTCTCGAAAGCAAGGTTCAAGGAATTCTGGATTGCTGCCGATAAGAGTGGCATCGAACAAGCCGCGTTGGACGACGCAATTCGACCGGATCTGGGAAACCGTGAAATGCGCGGCGATGGAGATTTGCGGCCCGATAGAAGAGGGGGATTCTGGATAAGCTCGGCGGTGCTGCGCCCTTTCGCTCACTTCGTCGTCTCAGTGGTACTGATGTGGTTGCTTTATGGAGTGTTTGGAGCCCGAGGTCACCTGTTGTACATGTGGCCGATCACGGGCATTCAGATCGCCATCCTCCTCAGCGGGCCCCAGGGGTGGAAGCAATGCTGGCTTCAGATCGCGGCCGGCGCCGTGGGGATGTCGCTTGCTTCCTTTGCGCTGGGCAATCCTGCATGGCGCGCGCTCGCCCAGCCTGGGATGCACGCAGCGGAGTTATGGGCTCTCCGTTGGACCATGGCCAAAGAGATTCGCCGCTTCGACGATCTCAAGAAACAAGTCAACGTCGTCCGCTTCTGTTCCTTCGCAATCCTGGTTCCGGTCTTTGCTGCTCTACTCCTGGCGTCACCATTGGCGTCGATGGCACACACTTCCTTCTTCCAGGCCTGGGCCAGAATCGTACTCTCCGATTCCCTGGGAATCGCAATTTTTACCCCGGCGGTTTTCTTACTCCTTTCCGGTAGATTTTCTAAGCCAGAACGCCGAGGTATCTATCTCAATAAAGGGATCCCGGCGATGGTCTTTTATGCTGGGGCCGTGGTCCTCATCTTTTCACAAAATACGTATCCCCTGATGTTCCTCATTTTTCCTCCACTTATGATATTCGTATTCGTCGCCGGCCTGGAGGGTGGAGTATGCGCCTCGGCTGTCGCCAGCATCATCGCCTGCCTGGCAACGGCTCGTGGTGACGGTCCGATCTGGCTGATCCAGCAGAGCACGCAGGAACATCGCGTGCTGATACTTCAACTGTTCCTATGGGTTATCGTAGCCAGTGCATTGCCAGTCGGGTCACTGTTGGACGAACGGCAGGAAGCTGGACGCGAGGCTGGCAAAAGTCAGAGAATTTACCAGACCGTAATGGAGAACTCTCAGGACATGATTGTCCTCTCCGGATTGAATGGGGGGTCCCGTTTCGTCTCGCCCGCAGTTGAAAAAGTGACTGGTTGGACGCAGCGCGAATTCATTGATTTGCCCCGATTCGGAAGCATTCATCCGGAGGATCGCGATCTGGCGGAAACGATAGTCAAAAGCATCGCGAACGGAAAAGTCGACCACATTTTTCGCTATCGTCTCATGCATAAAGACGCCGGCTGGGGCTGGGTAGAGGGGTTTATACGAGGCTATCGTGACTCCGAGGCCGGTCCGGTTGTTGGCTATGTGCTTACGCTGCATGATATACGCACGCAGAAGGAGACAGAGGATGGATGGTCGGCGGAAGTTGCTGCTCTGGCCGACAAGAACGCACATTTGACCACGCTGGCTGCAATGGACGCACTCACCGCAATTCCAAATCGTCGAACCTTCGATCAGGTTCTGCCCGTTGAGGCCAGGCGTCACACCGTTTCCGGGGAATGCCTTTCCCTTTTGATGATCGACGTGGACTCATTCAAGAAATTTAATGACCGTTACGGCCACCCGGCCGGGGATGTTTGTCTGCGCAAAGTGGCGTGCACCATTAACGAAAGCATGGTTCGTCAATCCGATTTGGCCGCACGGGTCGGCGGAGAAGAGTTCGCTGTAATTTTGCCCGGCAGCGATGAGCAAGGTGCTACGCACGTGGCCGATAAAATCCTCAAAGGGGTGCGAGATCTCCACATTCCCCATGACGACAGCGTAACGGGATTCGTTTCCGTCAGCATTGGTGTTTCTGTATGGCTGCCTTATCAGACGAATGAAGTCTCGCTTCTGATCCAGCAGGCCGATCGTGCACTTTACGAAGGTAAGGCAACTGGCCGCAACCGCGTAACCGTGCACAATTCCAGCGCCAGCAATCGAAGCTTCCCGGGGAGACGCAACGCAGAGAAGGAGGAGCCCGCCGTGCGGGGAATTGTGTAAAGTTTCCGTAGCTTCCATCGATCACAATTACGTGCGCGATCTTCGCTTCATCTCCTGACCCCGGACATATGCGCAAGGACATCGAAGACGACGGCGAAATCTTCGTTTGCCAGACCCATAGCGCGCGCCGCGGTCAGAAATTCGTTGGCGAGCGCAGTGGTGGGAAGGGGTACATCGAGCGCTCGACCCATCTCAAGTGCAAGCAGCATGTCTTTCTGCATCATGTTGACGTCGAACCATGCTTCCTTCGGGAGCTGGAGTACGAAAGGCCCGCGATAAGCGACCATGGGTGAAGCAATTGCGCTGTGGGTGAGGACATCGACGGCAACTTCGCGTTTTACTCCCGATTTCTCCGCCAGCAGAATACCTTCGGAGAAGGCGAGCATCTGAACCGCGAGGCTGAGGTTGGAAGCGATCTTGAGCGTCAGCGCAAGGCCGTTGTCGCCGACATAGGTGACCCTGGGTCCAATGTCTTCGAGAATCGGCTTCACCTTCTCGAAGGTTTCGCGACGGCCAGCAACTATGACGGATAGCTTGCCCTGCTGCAGGGTGATCACGCTGCCAGAAATGGGTGAATCGAGCAAATCCCCGCCTTTGGCGCGAACTTCTTCGGCAAGCTTGCGGCTAACCGGAGGAGGTACCGTGCTGATGTCGACGAGTACCTTGCCTGGCGTCACTCCGGCTAGCAGCCCGTCCTCGCCGTGCGCGATGGCCATCAGTGCCGGACCGGACGTTACCATGGAGAAGGTAATGTCTGAAGCCTCTACGACTTCTCGTGGCGAGTTCGCCCAACGCATTCCACGCTTAATAAGCCATTCTGCTTTCGCGCGCGTGCGGTTGTAACCAGTGACGGTATGCCCCTTTTGCAGCAGACGGTCTGCCATCTGACCACCCATCACTCCCAGACCAACGTACCCAAGCTGTGTCATTCGTTACTTTCCTCCATGTGTTCACTGCGCTGCTGGCGGTCTCGCCGTTGCAGGGATTGATAATGGCGATGGGGAGGGAGAGGTCTCATTTCGGCCTGCGGGCAAAGTACCACCGGAATGTCACTGCATCGCTTACCAAATGGTTATCGTCCAAAAAGGGAATTTACAACGATGTTTGTTTCCATTTTGTGAGGCCCTCAGTTCAGAACTGAGATCATGACCTTAGAGGTGACGAAGTGCGGGCGCTCAATCGGATCCTCAGAGTCTCCATTCTAGCTGGTCTGTGCCTGGTCGAGGTCTTCGCCCAGGCGCAGACGAATACTGGCCGCATCCTCGGAACAGTCGCTGACCAATTGGGCGCTGTTGTTCCCGGTGCAACCATCACCATTACGGATCTGCTGCGGGGTGCGACAAGAACTTTAACCAGTGATGCAGCAGGCGAATACGTGGCGCCGGACCTTGTCGCGGGCATTTACAGAGTACGAGTCGAAATGCCCGGTTTCAAGACCGGCGAAGATCCCGGCATCCAGATCGAAGTAGCGCAGGATCGGCGCGTCGACTTTGTGCTGCAGCCAGGTGAGAATACAGACACAGTTGTGGTCACCGAGCAGGCTCCGCTCCTCGAGACGGTTTCCTCCACCCTCGGAGGTACGCTCAGCAACAAGGAGATCAATGATCTCCCGCTGGACGGGAGAAACTATGAAAACCTGCTCCAGCTGCGCCCTGGGGTAGTGCGCTATCCCGGTGGTGGCTTCTCCACCACGAGCACGAACGGCTTGCGTGCCGAGGACAATGCCTACCTCGTAGACGGACTCTTCAACAGCGAACCCTTTTCCGGGCAGAGCATCATCAACGGAGCTGGGATCATAGGCGATTCGACGACGATTCTACCCGTAGACGCTATCCAGGAATTCAACCTGATTGAAGATCCGCCGGCCGAGTATGGGTGGAAGCCAGGTGCGATCGTCAATGTCGGGCTCAAGTCAGGGACGAACGCGCTGCACGGAACTATCGTCGGGTTTGGACGAGATACCTTGTTCGACGCACGCAACTACTTCAACATAGTCGAGTCCGGCGCTAAGTCTCAGCGTACGCTGGAGCAGTACGGAGGGACCTTGGGCGGTCCCATCATCAAGAACAAGCTGTTTTACTTCGGCGCGTATGAAGGACAACGATACGACATCACCAGCATCAGCCAGTTATCCACGCCGGCAACCGTCACCCTGGGAGGGAATCCTTTGAGCAGCGTGCCTGACGCGATTGCAGCCGTTCAGGCGGCCGGGCTTAAGGTGAGCCAACCAAGCTTGGAAATCGCAGGCTGCACCCTGGGACCGCCGATCACCTGCGACGGTACCGGCTTCCCGACCAACCTGGGAACGAATGCGGGAGGGCCCACGACCATTGACTTCGGCTTACCAAACAATGTCAGAACTGAGGACGTATTGGGAAAGATCGACTACCAGATCGATGATCGGCATACGCTGAATGGGCTCTACTTCTTGGGGAACCAAAGTGGTATCGTCTCGGATGCCAGCGAGTTGCAGTCGAAATGGCTGACTCAGATTCATACGCGCGCGCAAGTCGCCGGCGCGAGCTGGACTTGGATCCCGTCCTCTCGTTGGGTCAATGAGACCAGGTTTGGATACAACCGTCTCTATCAGCCAACCCTCACCAACGATCACAACCGAACCGCAGCCTCCTATGGCCTAAACACGGGTGTAACGAACCCGTTGTATGGTGGACTTCCCCGAATCAATCTGTCTGACTACTACGTATTTCCCCAAGAACTGGGTGGATTCAACTGGCCAAAGGTGCAGGGACCGGATACGCGTTTTCAAGTCATCGATCACCTGTCATGGACGGTCGGAAGAAGCGCAGTCAAGTTTGGTGGCGAAGTGCATCGCGACGCCTTCACCGGCGGCGGTTATGGCGGGGTGCGCGGCCGCATCAAGTTTGGCTTTGGCACCGATGCCTTCCCTGGTGCTAACTCTGTTGAAGACTACTTCGCGGGTGTACCCGCTTCCGGAAGCATTCTCAGCGGAGATCCAACGCGGCAGATTTCCAACCTTGGATTTGGCGCATTCATACAGGATGACTGGCGCATGGCCAGGAACCTTACGCTGAATGTGGGGCTGCGGTATGAACTCAACACGGTCGTGAAAGAAGCCCACAACCTGCTGGGCAATTTCGATCCAACCAAGGGGCTGGAGCAGGTTGGCCAGGGTATCAGCGCGCCGTACAGCGGGGATCATGACAGCTTTGCGCCCCGCATCGGCTTCAACTGGGATCCCCAGGGTACCGGGCGGACCGTGATTCGCGGCGGCTTTGGTGTGTATTTCGAGACAGTAAACTGGCAATCTTTCCTGGGACTCAATAACTCCCTCGGCATTGGGACGATACCAACCGGAGCACTGGGCGTAGGTCCAAATGGCGGTGCAGGAACAGGCAAGATTGCTGTCGGCACGGTGGACTACTCAGGATCGTCCCTCAATTGGAATGCAGGTTACAACGGCGACACTGGCACGGTGTTCTCCACAGGTACCATCGATTGCGGCGCGGATCCTTGCAGCATCCTCGGCATGGTCCGAAACTATCGCACCCCATTGGTCTACAGCTGGAACGTGAATGTGCAGCACTCCTTCACGCGGGAGTTACTTCTGGAGCTGGCCTACGTGGGAAACCATGGCTCCGACCTGGTTGGCATCCACGATATCAATCAAAACGTGCCCGCACTTGATATACGTCAGGATGAGCAATCGGGCAGGCCATTCAACGCGGCATTTCCGTATCTAAGCTTTATCTACCAGATGGGCAATATTTATAAGTCGAACTATGACAGCCTGCAAGCGACGCTTACCGGTCGAAACTATCATGCGTTCACCTGGGTTGCTGGATACACCTACTCGCATTCACTGGATGATGTGGGCGCGAACTGGGATTTCGGCGCCGGCAACGGAATTCCGCAGGACAGTACCAATCCAACGCGGGAGTACGCCAGCAGCGATTTCGACTTCCGCCATCGCTTCACGCTATCGGGCAGCTATGCCATTCCTGGTGAGAAGTTTTTTGCTCAGCTTCTATCGGGGTGGGAGGTCACTTCCATCGTAATTCTTGATAGCGCGCAACCCTGGGGCCCGATGGACACGGGTAACGACCTTAGCGAAACCGGCGAGGGGGTGGACCGTTGGGACTTCTTTGGCAACGTGAAGGATTTCAAGTCTGGCGCGAACCCGACTCCGTACATTACTGGGGGAAATGATCCACTCTGTGTAGAGCACGCACGCTCCGCTGCGTCATTGGCTTCCGCCGGATGCTACCGGGTCGGCAACTCCGTCATGACTCCACCTGCTCCCGGCACTTTCGGCACCATGGGTCGCAATACGTTCCGCGATTCCGGCTTCGATAATTGGGATTTCTCCTCGAATAAAATTTGGGACCTCGGCGACCGTTGGCATGCCCAGTTCCGTGCAGAGTTCTTCAATCTCCTCAACCATCCCAACATCGCCAATCCTTTCGGGGGACAGAACGGCTGGGCTCATAACGACCCCTCTGTCCCAGGCAGCGGCGGATTCGGTTGCGGCTGCGCGACCCCGGATGTCGCGGCTTCAAATCCCGTGATTGGTTCGGGCGGAAGTCGAGCGATTCAACTCGGATTGAAGCTCACGTTCTAAGATTTGTCAGTAGCAACATCTGGGGTGTTCCAAATGCGGACCTGGAGGTTACACAGATCAGCAGGGTGCTCCGGACCGGGTGAACCGCCTCCCAGGATCCGGGCAACTTACGGCTTGGTTAATAGTCATGTCGTCAAATTAGCCACTTGGTGATAGCGGCAACGACCACCGCACCGTGTTCGTCGGGCTCCAGTAACCACGGAGTTATTTGTATTGTGTTGAACGAAGTAAAATCGCCGATTGTTTCTAACAGTGGGCGCAAAGAAAACCAGGCTAGCTCTCGCTCTTGTGCTGCTTGCGTGCGGGGTAGCGCGTGCGCAGGAGTACAGTTTCCGCAGTTTCGGGACCACAGAGGGACTGAGCAACCTGGCGGTGCGGCAAATCTTCCAGGACCGCGTGGGTTTCCTGTGGGTGAGTACGGAGAACGGCATCTACCGCTTCAACGGCGAGCGCTTCGAGGCCTTTGGGCCAGCCCAGGGGATTCCTTCCAGCTCGGCCACCGCGTTTGGCGACGCTCCCGACGGATCTCTGTTGGTGGGTGGCGAGATTGGGCTTTACCGCCTGCAAGGCAACCACTTCGAGAAGGTCCAAACCGATTTCAAGACCGTCAGCTGGTCCCAAGGGATCCAGTCGGATGAGAAAGGGCACACGTTTCTCGGCACGGACTCCGGCCTGGTGGAACTCACTGCCAAACCCGGGCAGAAGTGGTTCACGACGCGCAGGTTTGCTCGACCACCTGGAACCTCTGGTGCTGGAGCTTATGGAGTATTGGTGGAAGGCGACAAGCTCTGGTACGGATGCGGACATGAACTGTGCCTCGTCGACCATGGCAAGACAACGGTGTTCGGGCGAGACAGCGGCATTCCGAATCGTGTGTGCCTGACCATACGGAGAGGCCGCGAAGGCAATCTCTGGATACGCGAGCAGAATTTTGGGGTGTTTGTGCTGCCACCAGATCAGGCCCGATTTCGAAGACCGGATTCGCCGATTCCAGGCATTTCCATGGAAGCACCCAGCATTGATGACGACGGGCGGGTTCTGCTGCCGACGCCCGATGGATTGCTGATCCATGATGAGAAAGGCTGGCAAAAGATCGACCGCTCCGCCGGTCTGCGCGGAGGTTTGTTCGCCGCCTTCGAGGATCGGCAACACTCACTGTGGCTTGGGTTGGAGGGCCGTGGATTGGTCCAGTGGCGCGGATACCAGGAATGGGAGAGCTACTCGACGGCGGGCGGACTGACGAGCGATATTGTCTACGAGATTCTGCCGCAACCCGGCGGGGTGCTGTGGGTGGGCACGGAAGCAGGTCTGCTACGCGGGCAGCGGCAGACATTTGGTATCCGCTGGGCGAAGGTTGCGGGGCTGGGTGGGGTCCCGGTTCACGCGGTTCGCGTAGCTCCGAACGGGGACCTATGGGTTGGTACCGAAGTGCATGGCGCCGCTCGCCTCAATGTCCGAACAGGAAACGTGAAGTGGTTTGGCGAGGAACAGGGACTGGAAGGCAAAGCTGCATACACCTTGCGCTTTGATCGCGAGCAACGTCTCTGGGCCGCAACCGAGCGCGGCTTGTTTGTGGCCACCGCTCCGTATTCGCGTTTTTCTCGTATACGCGACCTGCCATCCTCGCGCGTCTGGGCCATTGCCGAGGGAAGCGACGGCATCGTCTGGGCAGGAGGAACTGGCGGGCTCTTCTCGTTGTCGGCCGGGCGCTGGAGTAAATTCAATCGCGCCGATGGCTTGAGCAATACAGAAGTGCTGACGCTGGGCGCGGGCGCAAACGGTACGATGTGGGCCGGCTATCGCTTCGGAGGAGGGATTGACCGCGTTCATCTGCGCCCGGGCGGCTTGTCGGTCGAGAGAGCGGTGCAGAGACCAGGCTCGGATGGGCTGACCTATTTCCTGGAACTGGACGCATCCGGTCAGTTATGGGCGGGCACGGAGCATGGCGTGGACAGGTGGAATGGCTACCGCTGGAGCCACTACGATACGAGTGACGGGTTGGCCTGGGACGATTGCAACCTGAACGCGTTTGCCCAAGAGCCGGATGGTACGGTGTGGATCGGAACCAGCGGCGGGTTGTCGCGTTTCAAGCCGAACCTGCGCCAGTTGGCGGAAGAACCACTGGAGGTGGTCTTCACCAAACTCGTGATGGGCCGGACGGATGTCTTGGGACGAAATAATCCATCCTCCGGCATCCATGACAACTCTCTGATCGCACGATACTCCGCGATGAACGCCTCGCGGCAACATGAGGTTATCTTCCGCTACCGGCTGGAGGGCGCCCATTCCAGCTGGACCGAGACGACACAAAGAGAACTAGAGTTTGCTGAACTGGCGCCTGGAGCCTATCGGTTGGATGTCGAGGCGCAGGATGGCGATGGAGTGTGGAGCGGCCACGGGACGCACTTTGCCTTCAGAATTTGGACCCCGTGGTATGCGTCCTGGTGGTTTCTCATCGTATGCGGATTGATACCAGTGTTGGCCGCCGCGGTCCTGGTGCGCTGGCGAGTGGGTGCGCTGGAAAGAAGGGAGCGGGAGTTGCAATTACTGGTGGCGGCGCAAGAAGAGATCAGGAATCTTGCCTTCTATGACCCGTTGACAGGCCTCCCCAATCGCCGCCTGATGGTGGACAGGTTATGCGAGGCACCGGCCTCCAGCGCCCAGAGAAATCGCTTACGAGCACTGCTGCTCCTCGACCTGGACAACTTCAAGGCGATAAACGACACGCTTGGCCATGCCATGGGCGACCTTCTGCTTCAGGAAGCGGCCCGGCGCCTTGGCACCCGTATCCGTGAGACCGATACCGTGGCGCGGTTGGGCGGAGATGAGTTCCTGGTGATGCTCAAAGACCTGAACGAAGTTCCCGAACTTGCGGCGACCCAGGCCGAGATAGTCGCCGAGAGTATCCTTGCGCTTCTTGGACAGCCATATCAGCTGACTGGCCGGGAATGCCGTAGCACTCCGAGCATCGGGATCACGCTCTTCGGGGACCAGCAGCACAGCTTGAACGAAGTTTTGCAGCAGGCCGAACTTGCCATGTTTCAGGCCAAGACGGCAGGCGGCGGTACGGTACGCTTCTTTGCGCCCGCCTTGCAGGCGGTGATGAATGCCCGCGCGGCCATCGAGGAGGACCTTCGACTGGCCATCAAGTTGGGACTGTTCGTTCTGTATTACCAGCCTCAAGTGGAGGGCGATGTCGTGATTGGCGCCGAGGCGCTGGTGCGATGGAAGCATCCGGAGAGGGGTATTCTGCTCCCCGGGGATTTCATTCCTCTGGCCGAGCAGACGGGGCTCATTCTGCCCCTGGGAAATTGGGCACTGGAAGCCGCATGCCGGCAAATCGCGGCATGGGCGCAGGGTCAGGAAACGGCAGCTATCACGATCGCCGTCAATATCAGCGCCCACCAGGTTCGCCAGACCGATTTTGTGGAGCGGGTATTGGGGACGCTCCAGCGCACGGCGGCGAATCCAAAAATGTTAAAACTGGAACTTACCGAGAGCATTTTGTTGGACGATGTCGAGGACGTCATCGTGAAGATGATGGAGCTGAAACTGCATGGCTTGAAGTTTTCCCTGGATGATTTTGGCACCGGGTATTCCTCGCTCAGCTATCTCAAGCGACTGCCACTGGATCAGTTAAAGATTGACCGCTCGTTCGTGCAGGACATCCTGGAGGATGACTGTGGGGGCGCCATTGCGCAAACCATCATCTCCCTTGGCCGGGCAATGGGTTTGTCGGTAATCGCCGAGGGCGTGGAAACGGAGTCTCAGCGGGATTACCTCGCTCGCCTCGGCTGCCACGCCTACCAGGGTTTTCTGTGCAGCGTGCCCTTGCCGGCGGAACAATTTGAGATGCTTCTGACCCGCGGGATCGCTGTCCCCACGACTCATTAGGTCGAGCGGCTCGGGCAAGCATCTTGTCCTCCGGCCGGCAGGTGAGGGAGCTGAGAAACGGCCACGGCTATCAAGTTTCCGATCCGTCGCCGCGCAGCCGGATCGTCCCCGCCGTCGTCATTAACTGCAACCCCATATAGGAATTCCCGTGATCGCCCACCAGGCAAGAAAGACGGTTACGGCGGCTGGCGCTTTCCGGCGCACGGCGGGTACGCCCTTTAGCGCCAATATTCCTAGCAGCACCGTCATCACCGGCGCGACACCATTCATCAGCGCCAGTGCATACTGAGGTGCCCTCGCCGCCACGGATGCTTCCACTCCGACCGTTGTCAGCGTAAGAAAATTCGCCGGCAGTCCCGCAAGCCGCCCCACCCAGGTGCTGCTGGGAAGCGAACCTTCTTGGACTGGCAAATCGTATGGGCGCAAGTGGCTGTCTACCGTCCCCCTTGCTCAGAGTATGCGAAGCGACCAAAGCAAGGATCGAGAAGAGCCTAACGCAGACCGCCCTGACGTAGCGCGACGGCGAGCGACTCGAGAAACGTCTCGTCGCTGGTGCCCGGCCGCTCCTGCAACATCTTTGACGCCATGTGACGGGCTAGCTTCTCTGCTAGCTTGGCACGGACATCCAGGGGAAGGTCGAGGCGGCGGCCCAGAAAGTTATCGATCATCTGCAAATCTTCATGATTAAGGCGGCCGACGGCATCGGCCTGCAGTCCGCTGGACCGTGGTGACGGTTCTTCTTCGACAGGGCGCTCAAAGGACGCGGCGGTAAATGTGCGGCCACCGGCAGGAACGAAGGGAGTATCGACGGGCGTGCTGTGTACCACCAGCGTCCCGGCCACCATATCGCCCAAACGCTGCTGGCGGCGGCTCACGAACACGCAAAGGGCCCCGACGAAGTAGAAGCCAGGTAGCATGTCGATGAAGCGGATAAGATTGCGGCCCATGGATTCGAAAAGGCCGAGGGCTCGCCCGCTTTGTTGGATTACGCGTAATTTCATGAGCCGCTTGCCCGGCGTCTGGCCGTGCCAGAAAGCTTCGAATAGGGTGAAATATCCCCAATGAAGCAGAAAGGGGATGGCGATGACGATGGCCAATGCCCATTTGTAAGCGCTGGAAGCGCTCATGTGCGTCGCGGGTGCGGAACCGGCGTTCCCGGAGCCGAGGGCAGCGAATAGCAGGATGCCGATCCAAACGGTGACGCCCTGGATGAGATAGTCGATGAGCACTGCCAGGCAGCGGCTACCGATGCCGGCGAGCAAGAGGTCGATGCTTACCAGTTCCGGTGTATCAATGCTAAGCTGATCCCGAAGTTCGACAGGTTCGCTGCCCATGACGCCCTCACGTGCTCGATTGAACCCCTGATCAAAACCATTCATTGATACATTCATCGATCCATTGCGATCGGCGTTCGCGACTCTTCCAACTATGATAACCAACCGCTGGATCGAAAAGCGCAAAGCTTATTGGGACCGCATGGCGACGCTGGTAGGCGCCGTGGATGGCCGCGGTCTGGGCAATCTCAGCGGGGCAGAGTTGCGGGAGATGGCCCTGCTCTACCGGCAGATCGCCAGCGATCTTTCGGCACTGCGGCAGGAGCGGACGGCGCGGAATGTCGAAGCGCAACTCAACCAACTGCTGGCACGCGCGCACGAAATTGTGTACTCGGGGCGGAAGACGCAATTTACCGACATTTGGAAGTTCTTCCGCGAGGAGTACCCGCGCATTTTTCGCAAGCTCCTGCCGTTCACCATGGCATCGCTGGCGCTGTTTCTGGGAGGCGCGCTGCTGGGTTCGGTGCTAACGCTGGCGCGGCCGGAGTTCGAACGACACCTGCTCGGGCCTTCCATGATCGATACGATTGAACGGCATGAAATGTGGACCCAGTCGGTGACTTCCATGGCGCCGCTGGCATCGAGCGCCATCATGACCAACAACCTGAGCGTCACCTTCGTGACCTTTGCCGCCGGCATCACCGCAGGGCTGGGAACCCTCTACCTCATCGGATGGAATGGCGTCTTGCTGGGTGTCATCGGAACCGCGTGCCACCAGGCGAGCATGAGCGTAAAGCTGTGGAGCTTTGTCGCGCCGCACGGGTCGCTCGAACTACCGGCAATCGTGATTGCCGGTGCCGCGGGACTGCGGCTGGCCCAGGGGCTGTTGTTTCCGGGGATCTACCGGCGGGGCCATTCCCTTTCGCTGGGCGGCGCGGAGGCCGTGCGGCTGGTGGGTGGGGTGATCCCGATGCTGGTAGTGGCGGGGATCCTGGAGGGGTTCTTTTCGCCGTCGGGGGCTCCGGTCTGGTTGAAGTTCCTGGCTGCGGGCGTATTGTTTTCGGGGTTGGTGACCTGGCTTTGGTCCGGGTCGAGGGATACGGCTGCCCCAGGCTAGAGCACTTATCCTGCCTACAATAGCGCCTTCTCTTTTATCTCCAGGTAGCGATTCAGCACCGACGCGGTCATGTCTTCAGGGTAGGTTTCCAGAGTCAGGGCGCCGCGCTCTCTGAGCCGGGCAAGAAGAACTTCGCGCCAATGGACGAGTTCCTGGGCGGCGGCGCATTCAAACATCTGTTTAGGGTTTTCGGGACGCGTGGCGGCGATTCGTTTCAGATCGCGTTGTTCGATGGCCACCAGCAAGACCAGGTGGCGGCGCATGAGTTGGGCTGCGCCATCGACGATCTCGGGGCGCATGGAAGTTTCCGCGAGATCGGTGAGCCACAGCACCAGACTGCGCCGCGGTTGCAGGCGGTTGAGGGTCACGGTGGCGCGCAGGTGGTCTGCCTCGCTGGGCTCGCCGTGAACCAGTGCGAGCGACTCCATCATTTGGCGAAGATGGGTGCGACCGCGCGCCGGGGCGAGCACCTGTTGGGTATCACGGCCATAGGCGAGCAGGCCAACGCGGTCACCGGACACGAGCGCCAGCTGGCTCATGGCAAGCGCGGTGGTGGTTGCATAGTCGAGTTTGGTGTAGTTGCCGACGCGGGCCTGCAGCAGCCGGCCGGCATCGATCATCAGCCAGACGGGCTGGCTGCGTTCGATCTGATGCTGCTTTGAAACCAGGGTGCCACGGCGTGCCGAGGCCTTCCAACATAC
>Ga0182015_10001935_pt1 | contig 26204 bp, 26 predicted proteins | sample 712P3MmetaG_FD_120478 | JGI IMG/M metagenome (GOLD analysis project Ga0182015, IMG submission 120478) | Permafrost microbial communities from Stordalen Mire, Sweden - 712P3M metaG | ecosystem: Environmental > Terrestrial > Soil > Wetlands > Permafrost | place: Sweden: Stordalen | collected...
GTGATGTCGGAGACCGACTCAAAGCGGGCGTGCAGCTTGTTCGAGCGGGTGGTTTCGCATCCGGTTAGGGCGAGACAGATGAGGGCGGCTGACAGGACAAAAGTGGCTGATCTCATAATTCTCCGGAAGCGGTTCTCGATGGTTCCGATGCGAAAGCGCGCCTGCCCGTTGATTTTAACCGCATCTGCTTGTTCCCACCTTGGCGGAGGCGCTGTCATTCTTTCTCGAGGCTGGCTCGAATGGCGGAGAGATAGGGCTCGGGCAGAGGGCACTTCTGCATGTTGCGGTCGACGGAGACGTGGACGGTTTCGGCGTCGGCGAGGAGAACCGGCTCGGGCTCGCCATCGCGGGAGCAGAAGAGGCGATAGGAGAATTTGATGACAGAGGTGCGGAGGCCGGAGATGTGGGTCTCGATGACGATGAGGTCGTCGTAGCGGGCCGGCGACTTGTAGCGGCAGGAGGCTTCGACGACGGGGAGATGGCAGTTGTGCTCGAGTTCCATCTGCTTGTACTCGAAGCCGAGCTGGCGGAGGAGCTCGACGCGGCCGATTTCGGCCCAGATGAAGTAGTTGGCGTAGTAGGCGACGCCCATCTGGTCGGTTTCGGCGTAGCGGACGCGCAGGGTGGTGGTTGAAGGCGGCATGAGGCTATGGTAATTTCCCTTTCATTTTTGGTGAGGGGTGGGGGTAGGGGTGGTTCCCGATATGCCTTGTTTTGTTGAGTTTGGATAGTAACTCCTTTTTTAGGGTACCTGGCGCTCTATGAAAACAAGCCAGTTGGGGTTCGGACGTGTTGCCGATTTGCCTCGCGCGGGCCGGCATTTTTGACTCATTGACGCTCGCGATTGATTCATTGGCACTCGTGAGGGGTGCAGTTGATTGAAAGCGGGTCAGTTGCGTCACGCGTGCGATGTGATGGGAGAAGGTGAGCGTGACGGGGAGCCCGATTTGTTCGGTGCAAGGCGGCATGGGATTCTCCTCTTCAAAGCTGAAAAAGCCGCCCGGGATGGCGGCTTTTTCTTTTTCTACTCTTAAGTTCAGAATAGCAGGTTCAGAGGGAAAAACTGCCAACTTTCCTGGCTTGTAAGTAGTTGTTTATCAGTCCTTATTACTTTGGGTAAGTGGTGGAAACTTGACAAAATTGGCAGGCGAGAAGCGTTTAGCGGAAAAGCGGTTCGCCAAGCGCGTTTATCGAAGGACGTTCAGAACTGGTCTCATATATAGTGCAACGGCTTCGGCGGGCTGCATGAGCCCCGCTTCGATGGCGGGTCTCACACGCTGCATTTCGGTGGTATGAGGTTTATGAGACCAGTTCGCGAAAAGCGAGGGGGATGCGAGCGAAGAGTGAGCGAAAGATGAGAGTGTTTGCCAGCGGTTTTTCCACATGAGAACTAGCAGAATGAGTACACGGCGTACTCCCAGGGAGCCGACCGTTTGCGGGCCTGCCTGGCTGGTTGGCGGAGCAATGAGGAAGGCTTGTACGGCTTGCGGCAAAATCGGGATGGACGCAGTTGAGACTGTGCCCTTTCAAAATGGTGCACGGGAGTACTTTGGGGTGAAGCCAGAATAGAGTCGCGTTGACGCTCCAGTGGGTGAGGGAGTTTGCTTCTTGCTATGGGGTGAACCTGGTCGTCGCTGGGTTTGGGGTTGGTGTTTTGGTTTCGGTTTGGGTTGGGGGTTGGGGTTGGTTTGGGGGCTGACAGGAATCGGAAATGCGGTGGGGAGCGGTAGGATGTTTGGCATGCCGAAATCCTCATGGCTGTTCATTGCTCTGACGGTTGTTCTGTGCGCTGGTGGTGGCCACTCGCAAGTCACAAGTCTCTCGCAATTGCCGGGTGAAAAGGTCGATCCGGGCGCCGCGCTCGATCGCGGACTGAAAATATCCTCGCTTACCGTCGAAGGAAAGCCTTTCCACGCGGTCCTGGAGATTGGGACGGCAGGCAACCCATATTCGGGGCGCGTTGAAGTGTGGTGGGTAGACGTTGCGAAGTATCGGGAGTCGATCGAGTCGCCGGGATTCAATCAGACAAAGATTGTGAATGGGGATCGCGTCGAGGAGAAGGATACGGGCGATTACTATCCGCGATGGCTTGAGAATTTCGAGCTGGCGTTGATGAACCCGATCCCAATGCTGGATAACTTTCACTCCGTCGGGGGCAAGGTATTTTTGGGAGCCAACGTGACGCGAAGCTGCATTGGCCGCGACGATCGGCCGGGTGGGATCACCGATCAGATGACGTGGGGCCAGATTTGCTTCAGCGGCAGTGAGCCGCATCTGCTGTCGGTGCTGACCACGACGTATGGGATGACGTTCAGCGACTGGAAGGGATTCGTAAAGAAGCAGATTGCCCACAGTTATGAGACGGATGTGCTCGGCTTCGAGACTGTAACAGGCCGCCTGACGAAGTTGGAGGAGCTGAAGCATCCGGACGAGACGCTCTTTACGGTGAGCGAGGTGACGCCGGTCGAGCAACGGATTTCGACGGTCTTTGTGTCGACCCTAAAAGAAGAAAGCATGGTGGAGACTGTCCCTAAAATCGAGTGGCCACCCGTTCGGGAGGGAAAGACCGAGGGATATTCTTCGCCAGCGCGATGGACTGGGAGATGGACCGGTGGGTCGGCTCCGCCGCGCGGAGGACGGCTGCCGGATGCGTGTCGCTCTTGATCAATGCCATGCACCACGGAGAAAGTGATATCTTCGTGTGCAACTGATGATCTTCTCCGAGTTACACATACGCGGATTTCGTTCGATTGATCCGGGAGGCGTCACAATTCTCTTCGATTCTGGGCATAATGCATGTGCGCTCGTCGGGTCTAATAATGCTGGCAAGAGCAATGTCCTCGATGCGCTTGCGTTGGTATTGGGGATTCGCAACGGTAAGTTTTACAATTACAAATTAGGTCCCAGTGATTCTTACGGCGGAGACACGAGCGTACCTTTAGCCATCAGATTGTCTCTTAGGGAGCCGCTCGTTTATCGCAACGTGTACCAACAGATCGGCTCGATCGACGGTTTCGTGTTGACTGCCCGGGAATATGCAAAAGGGGCCAACAAAGGTGACGTTCACGTCGACCACTATTGCTTTGGCCGCAATGCAAAGGGTGACTCTCAGGAACCCTTGATAGAACCTCAGCGGATATACAAGAAAAAGAGCGATGCGAATCCGGACGTCGAGAATGCTGCGTTGCCGCTCCTCGCGAAAGATTACGCCTACCGATTGGGATCCGCCTATTTCCTCGATATTCAGAATCTGTCGACCTTTTTCAAAGTGAGCGGTACGGGCCCTCTGGGCAAGGTTTTTCGTTTCTATCGGGACGACTTCGAGAAGGACCACTCGACGTACAGGTACAAAGACGCTTCCGGCGAAAAGGAGATGCCATCGAAAGATGCGTTCGCGAGGGCTGCCGCGAGGCTGGGCGAGATTCTCAAAACGCCGAAACTACGCGAGATCGAGGAAAAGCTGGCGAAGAATGTTTCCCAATCCCTGGGATTACCCACAACTCAAGGGGCTACGTTCAATCTCGGTATCCCTGACCACCAAGAGCTGTTTGAAGAGATGCTTACGCTCAGGGTGACGGAGTCTCCGGCGCTTGCGCCCATGGAAATATCAAAATTGGGCAGTGGGTATCTCAGTTTGTTTCGCATGGCCACTCTCCAAACTCTTGCAGAGCTGAATGGGGATTCTCGGGGTGTTTACCTAATCGAAGAACCGGAGATCTACCTCCATCCACATCTGAGGGAGTTCTTCGCGGGGGTCATAAGCAAGCTTGCGGCTCGGGGGGGACCAGATCGTATACACAACGCATTCCGTAGAGTTCGTCAGCCTCAGAAAGTACCAAGAAATCGTCCGAGTTCAAAAGGGCCCAACAACATCGACGCAATTGAATCAAGTTCCTGTCGCCACTAAGCTGGATTTCAACCGGCTGCATTTGAAGCTTCAAGCAAAGGGCAACGGCGACATCTTCTTTGCTCGTCACGTGTTGCTGACCGAAGGTCAAGACGATAAGGCGGTATTTGCCGAGCTGCTGGAAAAGAAAGGGGTCGATTGTTCCGCCAAGAGCATTTCCATCGTGGATTGTGGGGGCAAGGCTCAGATTCCGGACTATGTGTGCCTGTGCCTAGCGCTCGGAATCGACTGCTATGTTGTTATCGATGCCGATTCGGGAAATGCGAGCTCTGCTTCGGCAACCAAGAAGATTCAAAACGCCCTGCAAGGTGATGCTGCCCGATTCCACGAATTCCCAGATACGCTTGAAGCGGCCCTTAAGGCGAGAAAGAGCGGGAGCGCCAACGCTCAACAACTGTTGCAGATCATCGAGTCACTGGACTATGCAGCCATAAAGAACAGTTACCCGGAGATTTGCTGCCCGATCGAGGAATTCGTCAAGAGAGTGTGACGCCTTTGTTGCGTCGCCGAACCGCAGGTCCTTCGGCTTCGCGCCTGCGGCGCTGCGGTCAGGATGACGGGCGGTTAGTTCTGGATGGAGTTGGTGGCGGCTAATGTATCGGCGGGGACGGCGTGGGCTGGATCGGCGGCGGAGGTTCCTGCCGTGGGGGATGCGGAGGCGGACGGCGAATCTGTGGCGTCGTGGGGGCCGAGGCCTAATTTAATCAGGGCGCGGGAGTCGGGGGTGAGCTTGGTCTGCCAGCCGTGATCGGCCTGGAATTTCTGCATCGCGGCTTCGGTGTTCGAGTCCCACTCCCCGGAGGCTGGTGCGCTGAGGTAATGTTCGCGGATGAGGGCGTCCTGAATTTCTTTGGCGCGTTCGGGCTCGATTTGGCGCTGACCAGGAGCGAATTTGTGCTTTTTGCCTTTATGCAGGGCGTGACCCGAGGTGGCAGCACGATGAGTCCGCGTCGCGAAGGCGGGCGTGGCGGCCAGAAGTGCGCACAATACAACAAGTTGGCAGGTTCTAACGGGAACCATGCAAGAAGATACCTCAGGGTACAGTTCGGCAGCTATTCGAGCAGAGTAATGGCACCTGGCTCAAAATGCAACACAAACCGGGGGGCTCCCCCTGACTATTGTGGGGGAGCCCATGTTGAAATGGGATGCAAGGTTACGGCAGAGTGCCGCCCAGGAGCTCGTTTCCGGAACTGGGGCGCTGCGGATTAATGATTTCGAGCACCACGTCGTCGCCGGAATGCAGGCCGCCGACGACGGTCTGGAACTCCTGTACGTTGTGGACGGGATGGCGGTTAACGGAGACGATGACGCCGCCCTGGAAGTTGCCGACACCGATTTCGTCGGCAAAGGAGCCGGGCTTGACGGACTCAATGAGGACGCCGTGGAGGCCGGCGGGGGCACCCTGCGGAAGATCCTGCACGGTGATGCCGAGCTTAGCGGGTGAGGCGTTGCCGTTGGGCTTGGCTTCGTTGCCTTCGCCTTCCTGGCCGTCGGCGGCGTTCATGGCGGCGATGACCTTGTCGCGATCGCCGATGACGACGCTGGTGTGCATCTGCTGGCCATTGCGGAGGTAGCCGATCTCGACGGAGGTGCCGGGTTTTCTGACGGAAACGATGGCGACGAGGTCGTCGCCGTCCTTGACGGGGTGGCCGTCGATGGTGGTGATGATATCGCCCTGCTTGAGGCCTGCTTTGTCGGCGGGCTGACCGGCGCCGATGGCGCTGATGATGACTCCCGATTTGAAGCCGTAGACGCGACTGACCGCGCTCGAGGGATTGGGCTGGAAGCTGATGCCGATGCTGCCGCGGATGACTTTGTGTTCCGCACCGATGAGCTGGTTATAGACGTCGGCCACCACGTCGGAGGGCATGGCGAAGCCGATGCCTTCGTTGCCGGCGGACTGGGTATAGATGGCGGTGTTGACGCCGATGACCTCACCGGCCATATCGACCAGCGGTCCGCCGGAGTTGCCGGGATTGATGGCGGCGTCGGTCTGGAGGAAGCGCTGGAATTCTCCTTCGGTGCCCTGCTCGACGGTGCGGTTTTTGGCGGAGATGATGCCGGCGGTGACGGTATGTTCGAGCTGGAAGGGCTCGCCGATGGCGAGGACCCAGTCGCCGACTTCAACTCCGTCGGAGTTGCCGATTTTGGCGACGGGCAGAGGAATGTCGGTCTGAATTTTCAGGACGGCGATATCGGTGGCTTTGTCGACACCGACGACTTTGGCGGGACGGCCCTGGTTGCCTTCGGGATCGCTGGCGAGGCGGACGAAGATACGGTCGGCCTTGTCGACAACGTGGTTGTTGGTGATGATGTAGCCGCGCGGATCGACGATGAAGCCGGAGCCGAGGGATTCGCGTTCCTGGCCGTCATCGCCGCCGTCCATACCGGGGTTCTGGCCGAAGAAGTGGTTAAAGAAGTCCTGGAGGCCACCCTGGCCACCCTGGCCCTGCCCATCCTGGCCACCCTGGGGGCCCTGATCGTCGTCACCATCGGGCGGTTGCTGCTGCTGGGGCGCGGACCACGGCTGCATGTAGTGCGGGCCGCGGCGGCGGTTCTGCTGCTGCTGTTTGGGGAGGATCTGGGTATTGATGTTGACGACGGCGGGGCCGATTTCTTTGGCGATGCGGGTGAAGTCGGTGGAGAGTTGGCGGGGCGCGGGGACTATGAGCGGCGTGGCATCCGAGCTGTTGACCTGAGATTCCTGACCGCGGACCTGGTGCGCGACGAGAGAGCCGACCAGGATTCCTGCTGAAAGGGTGGCCAGAATGGTGAAAGTCGAAGCCAGACGGTTATAGCGGAGCCGCCCCAAAAAGGATTTCATTTCGGATCGTACCTCGTGGTGTTCAGGGTAGGCGCTGAGGCGCCAGCCCTCGCTTCAGTATAGAACCTGGATCGTTGAACCTGGATCAGGGAACTGGAGCGCCGTGGCCTGGTGGGCCTCAGGTGAATTAGACGCAGTTTTGGGGGGCGGGGTTACGCGGGAAACGAAAAGCAAGCGAACGGCGAGCAAGAAGCTTTTAGCGAGGGAGGACAGCGACTACTCTTAGCGAAATACTTTTGGGCGGTGTCCTAACGGTGCGTTGTTGCCCATGACAAAAGGCCCGCTGCTTGCAGGGCCATAGAATTTCGCAGATTGAAAAAGGATTCAGGGTCAGCGTTGTTTACGCCTCTCAATGGCACTTACCTTCTCTGTCCGCTCCCTGGCCTGCTTCCTTCTGGAATACACGAAGACGGCGGCCAGAGTTCCCAAATCCGCGATGATAGTGGCCAATCCCGTCACGCTCTTGCCCTCGTGTATTAACCAGATGCCCCCTGCAATTGCGACCAAAGACAAAATAAAACAAGGACCCCATCTTTTGCGATGACACGTTTGCACTGACGACTTCGGCCTCAAGTAGTTCCCGGTGCGCGCTCTGGCGCTCCGCCATTGCTAGAATTCGCTCAGCGCCACCCGGAATCACTTCGTTGTAGCGGGCAAGGGCCTCTGGCGGGGGCAGGGGTCCGGAAAAGCTATGGAATTCGGCCTTCACCTGCGTGATCGCAGCCGCTTCAGGGCTACTTTTATTTGGAGGGATGATTGACCTGTTGTTTCTGTAGCGTCTGCCACTCACGATTTCTTACGCAGCTGTGACTTCGGTTTCGATTTCAGAGTGACGCTGTTCTACAGCGTCACGAATATCCTGACCCACAACAAACCAGTCTGCCGCGATGGCCTTAGCGTCTGCCTCTGCAGGGGCGTCACTGCGATTGTAGTCATCGAACTGACCCCACAGATCGATGAGGCGGCCCGCTCCCGACAAGAACGAAGGCTGCGCGAATAGAAAATCGGATTGTACTTTCCTGCCCATTACACTCCTCAGCGTTATCGGCTGATAAAACTACTCACCTTATGATGATTTTGCGACTGCAATCGTTTCGTTTTCTGGCCGGGAAAACGCGGCGTGACGGGGAATCGCGCCATTCTGGATGCCGCCAGTATTCTCTACTGGCATGGAAAAGTCTACCAGAATAGCGTGACAGGACTCCCACTCCACAACTTCATCCTAACAGTTCCGCAATACTCCAGATGTGATCCGCGACACCGCTTTCTATAGTAGGCGTCACCCGGAGCGTTTTGTGAATCCTGCAAAAGCTGTAAAACGCAAGCCACAGATAATAGGAAGCTTCGAGGTTCTCCCACTTCTTGCTAAAGGCGTTCGTGAGCCGCGTCATGCGATGCATCCCCATGCGAATCGAGAGATTGCCCCGCTCAACATGCGAGACTTCTGCAAAAGGACGATTAAACGGGCGAGTTCAGGGCCAGGCTGGGTCGCCTCGCCGAGGGTTTTTCGCTTTTGCTGATCCGTTTTGCCAAGAGCTTTTCCTAAGAGCTTCACGCTCGTTCCAGGGGAACGCCTTCGTGGCTGCTGGGCTGAATGGGCATGGGGATGAGTTCAGTGAGGGCGACGCCGGCGAGGATGAGGAGAGCGCCGGATGCGCCGCGGCGGCCGAGGCGTTCGCCGAGGAAAAGGAAGGAGGTGAACCAGGCGAAGACGGGTTCGAGAGCGAGGATGAGAGCGGTGTGGGTGGCGGGAAGAAACTTCTGGGCCCACGACTGGACAGCGAAGGCGGTTGCAGTGGCGAGGACAGCGGTGATGACCAGAGCGATCACGAGGCGGGCAGACCAGTGGATCCAGGGATGTTCGAGCAGAGGCATGCTGGCGGCCATGAATGCGGCGCAGAAGCCGATCTGGAGAACCGCAAGTTGTTCAAAGGGAATGCGCGGGGAGAGGCGGGCGAGGGCGAGGACGTGGAGGGAGAATCCGAGGGCGCAGCCGAAGGTAAGGAGGTCGCCGGCGCCGACGGAGCGGAAGTCAAAGGCGAGGCTGAAACCGGGGCCGGGGTTGGGCGGGGTGGTGAGCAGGACGATGCCGGCGAAGGCGACTGCGGCTCCGAGCCAGGCGTTCCATCGGGGAGTGCGGATGCCGCGCGGGCGGAGGGCGGGGATGGCGGAGAGCATGGGGACCAGGACGACGACCATTCCGGTGATGAAGGCGGACCTGGAGGGCGTGGTGAGGCGGAGGCCGACCGTCTGAAACTGGTAGCCCAGGGCGAGGCAGAGGCCGACGATGGCGCCGGCGGCGAGGGAGCGGCGATCCATGCGGCCGAAATGGCCACGGTAGAAGAGGGCCAGGCAGGCGAAGGCGAGGGTCATGCGGATGAAATTGAAGAGGAGCGGGGAGACGCCGGTGAGTGCGTCCTTGACGACTACAAAGGTCGCACCCCAGATGGCAACCACGGTCACCAGCAGGATGTGAGCGCGCAGGGAGTGGGACTGCGACGTCAGGACTGTGGAGCGGGACATTGGGGAAGGGGTTACAAGTTACAGGGTACAGGTTACAGCGATCAGGTTACAGCGATCAGGGTTCGGCGCTCAGCGTTCAGCGAAAACACAAAAGCAAAGGGCGTCCCGGCGAGCACATCATGGGGTGTCTCGCGGATAAATCGGGTCGGTTCGGCATCAGTACTGAAGTCATGCAGGCAATGCATTTGCGAGGAGCGTGCGGGTGCGATGCCGGAAAATGGTGGGAGTATGCTTAGATCGGGTTATTGATCTCGCCGGATTCCACGTCGTATTCTCTGGCGGCATTCGATTCCGCTGCAGTCTCCCCAGACTCTTCAGCGCCGGGAGAAGAGACTCGTTTCATGCAGAACATTCTTCTGGACATATTGATTATCGGCCTGCTGGTGATTCTGTTTGGGTCGATCTATCGCAAGCAACCGACGGTGCGGGTTCGTTTTTGGTTGCTGGGGTGGTTGTTCATCCTGATCCAGTTCGGCCTTCTGCTGGTGACTCCCCCCGATGCGTGGGGCGCGAAGCTGATTCTGGCGGCGTCGGAGAGCGCGCTGCTGCTGTGCGGAGCGGCGTTTGCGCTGTCCTCAGGGCTGGTTTGGGAACGGGGATGGCGATTTGCGGTATCGGCGGTGCTGCTGAGTGTCCCGCCGGTTGCTTATGTCACGGCGGTAACGCTGTGGGTGTCCCCCGTGGCATTGTTGGCGGGCCTTGGGGTTGTGGCGCAGGTCGCTTTCGGTGCGGTGATCCTGCGGTTTGGGAGTGGGCGGCGGGAGACCCAGACGGGTGCGCGAGCGGGGGTTGCCCGGCGCTGGGGCGGCGCAATTCTGGTAGCGTGCGCCGGCTGGCTTGCGATCGAGTTGAAACGTGGCCACCTGGACGAGAGCTTTTATCCTCTCCTGTCGGAGATATTTTTCCTGAATGCGCTGCTGTACCGGGAGGACTTCCGGCGGACCACTGCCGGCGTACTGGTGGCCGTGGGGGGGCTGGCCGCGTGGGGGGCGGTGTTTCCGTGCGCCCTGCTCATGGAAGCGTTCCTTCCGAAGGTGAGTGTTATCGGTGAACTGTGGAACGTGCCGAAGTATTTCGTGGCCTTCGGGATGATTCTTACGCTTCTGGAGGAACAGAAGCGGGGCGCAGACGCTCGCAGCCAGGAATACCGGGTGTTGTTCGAGGACAATCCGTATCCCATGTGGATTTTCGATACGGACACGCTGCAGTTTCTTGCCGTCAACGATTCGGCTGTGACTCGATATGGATACAGCGCGGAGGAGTTCCGGAAGATGACGCTGCGGGATATCCGTCCGGCCGATGAAGTGGGAGCGATGGAGCAGACGCTGGCGAAGGCGGGAAACAACGAGTCGGTACTCGTCACCGGGCCGTGGACGCATATTCTGCGCGATGGGCGGCGGATCAAGGTAGAGGTTTCGGCGCACACGATTCAATTCGAAGGAAGGCAGGCGAGGTTTTCACTGGTGCAGGACGTGACCGAGCGGCAGGAGTTACACCATCGGCTGGTGCATCAGGCACACCACGACATGCTGACCGGGCTGCCGAATCGGGTGCTGCTGCTGGACCGGATGGAGCAGGCGCTGGCGTCGGCCGCGCGCCGCGGGAAGAAGGCGGCGGTGATGTGTCTGGACATCGATCGTTTCAAGCAGGTGAATGACACATACGGACATGCGGTGGGCGATGTCTGCCTGACGCAGGTTGCGGATCGATTGAAGAGCCGATTGCGGGCGGAAGACACGGTCGCGCGATCGGGCGGTGAGGAATTCACCGTGGTGGTAGGCGATTTGGCATCCGCGGGCGATGCGACAAGACTGGTGGACGACCTGCTGACGGCGTTGCGCAAGCCGCTGATCGCGGAGCAATACCCCATCGACGTGACGGCGAGCATCGGGATCGCGATGTATCCGGATCACGGCACGGACGCCGCCGGACTGTGGAGAAATGCGGACGCGGCGATGTACCGGGTGAAGCGCTCGGGGGGCAACGATTACGTGCTGGTATCGGAGGAGATCAGCCAGTCGACGACCGAGGCCAATGAGCTGGAGATGTTCATGCGGCGCGCGCTGAAGGATGGGGGTCTGGAACTCTACTACCAGCCGGAGTACGCGGCGGATGGGGTGATTTGCGGGCTGGAGGCGCTGCTGCGGCTGCGCCATCCGAGGTTCGGGGCGGTGAGTCCGGACCGGTTTATTCCGGTTGCAGAGGAAAGCGGGCTGATTGTGCCGCTGGGTAACTGGGTATTGAGGGAAGTATGCCGTCAGAGCGAGGAATGGCGCAGCCAGGGTCTGGCGGTGCCACGGATCGCGATTAACGTTTCGCCACTGCAGTTTATGCGGATGGATTTTTCGCGCCAGGTGCGACAGGCAGTGATGGAAACCGGGATAGCGGCCGATAGTCTGGAGATCGAGATGACGGAGACGACGGTCATGCGGAATCTGGAGGATCTGGCACGGCAGATGCGGGAGCTGTCGGATCTGGGCGTCCATTTTTCGGTGGACGATTTCGGAACGGGCTACTCCTCGCTGCAACATCTGCATGAGCTTCCCATCGAGAGGCTGAAGATCGACCGGTCATTTGTGGAACGCTTGTGCGAGCCAAACGGCACAAGCGCGCTGGTACAGGCGATATTGTCGCTGGCCCACAGCCTCGGACTGGAAGTGGTGGCTGAGGGGGTGGAGAAGGAGGAACAGGCCGAGGCGCTGACGGGAATGAAGTGCGACGTGATGCAGGGGTACTATTTTGCGCCTCCGCAGCCGGCGGCAAGGATCCCGGAATTGATCCGTCTGGTTCGGCCGCCGCGGGACTACAAAGCGGCCGCTGCCAAGGCATCCGCCTGAACGCCGGAATATGTTTCTAAACTGAGGCACTGCCGGCCGTGGGTCGAACGGGGGTACTGTTGACCGGAAAAGAAACGGGGCGGTACACTTGAGTGACGCTTTTGCTGCAGAGCGGTCAATTTTGGGGCGAATCGCATGGCGCACCTGCCGGCTCTGTTTCTGTGGATTGTCCGGAAGCAAGCCCTTGTTTTTCCGCAGGACCGCCTGGACGGATTATGCGCGGCAGCGATGCATGACAAGAGACAATCAACTGCGGATTCCGATCTGGAATCCGGAATACTGAGGGGTTAAGTGCAACAGTTGGTTCGGGGCAAAGTGGTGTCTGCTGGATCGGAAGCGAAGGATCTTTCGCTGGCGGAACTGTGGCTGGTGATTCGGAAGCGGCGCGTGTTCCTGGTGAGCATGGCCCTGGGATTCGCGATGCTGGCGGCTTTGGCCGGGGTCGTTCGTGGCAAGCGGTACTCGGCGACGGGCGAGGTACAGATTCAGCCTGGCTCGGCATCGGAGCTGAAGCAGTCGATATCAGCGATGCTGACCTCGGGGATGGGCTCGCTGGATATCATCGTGGAAAGCGACATCCGCATTCTGGAGAGCGACAAGTTACTGACGGCGGTTGCGGAAAAGCTAAAGCTTCAGGACAATCTGACATTTCTGCGTGGCGCGAAAACCATCAAGACCTCGGCATTCGGCGGCGCTTCGATACCCTTACTGCACGGCGATATGAACAACTACTACGTTCGTGCCGCCATTTTGCGGGGGCTTCGGGGTAATCTGACGGTGGAGCGTGTGCCGCGAACGGAGATGATTTCCATTCGGTACCGGAGCCCGTCTCCGGAGCTTTCGGCCGACATCGTCAATGCGCTGGAAAGCGAGTTTGTCGAGAACAACTTCGTCAGTCATTACAACACGACCAAGGAAGTGAGTAAGTGGCTGACGGAGCGAATCGACGATCTGCGAACAGTGGTACAGAGTTCGCAGGACAGAATGGTGGATCTGCAGCGGAAGCTGGGAATCAATGCGCTCGATCCCGACCATAGTCTGATGGTGACGGAGGTGGCCAACCTGGAGAAGGGCATCTCCGATGCGACGGAACAGCGAGTGCTGAGCGAAGCGAGATATCGCATCCTGCAATCGATGCCGCCGGATCAGATTCAGGACAGTACCACGGCTCTTGGGAATGATGGGCCGCAAGGGCTGCTTTCCAGCCTGCGCGGACAGCGGGCCTCGGCCGAGGCGGAACTGGCGAGACTCCAGCCGGTATACGGGCCCAACTATCCGCAGGTGAAACAACTGAAAGCGCAGATCGCCTCCCTCAGCAGCGAACAGGAGGAGGCGGAAGATCGGATCGTCAAACAGGCGAAAGATGCCCTGGAGGTATCGCAGGCGGCGGAGAACCAGGCCAAGGGGATGCTGAGCAGCAAGGAGGAGCAGCTGTACGGGCAGCGAGACGATATCGTGCAGTACATGCTGCTGTCGGAAGAATACGAATCGAACCGTCATATGTACGAGAGCATCCTGGCCCGGCTGCGTGAGGCGGCAGTGGATGCGGGGCTGGATGCGGCGGATATCAGTGTGGTCGATCTGGCTTCGCCGCCGGTCGAGCCTTCGAGCCTGTCTCCGGTGCAACTGGGCATGATCGGGATGCTCTTCGGCAGCTTTGCCGGGATCACGCTTGCGTTGTTCTTCGAAAAAATGGATACGCGACTCCGGGATGCGCACGAGATTCAGGAGATCCTCGGGCTCCCGTCACTGGCGATGATTCCGCAGAGCCACTGGAAGAGCAAAGGGTCAGACCTGGAGTGGGTAGTTGGGCCGGAGTTGCTGAGAGATCCGCGGTCACCATTTTCGGAGTCGTTCCGGGCGCTGCGAACTTCGATGCGATTGTCGACGACCTCACGGGAATCGAAAGTCATCGCGGTGACCAGCTGTCAGCCGGCGGAAGGCAAGTCCACGGTATCGGTAAATATGGCCGCAGTACTTGCTCAGGGCGGTAAGAAGGTAGCGCTGGTGGATACGGATATGCGGCGACCTTCGATTTATAAGCGGCTTCGCCTGGAAGGCGGCAAGGGATTATCGGAAGTGCTGACCGGGTACTATACGCTGGACGAAGTGACGCAGACGCACGAGACGCTGACGACACTGGATGTGATTCCCTCCGGAACCATGCCGCCTCTGCCGGCGGACCTGCTGGCCTCCGATCAGATGACGGAGGTGGTGCGCCAGCTGCGGGAGCGATACGACTACGTCATCTTCGATACGCCTCCGATGCTGTCGGTGACGGATCCGGCGATTGTAGCGGCTCAGGCGGATGGCATGGTGCTGGTGATCCGGCAGGGGTACTGCACACGTCGCATGCTGGCCCGGGCTGCTGAGATTCTGCATGATCTGGACGTAAAGGTGTACGGCTTCGTATTCAATGGTGTCGATGCCTCACTGCCCGAGTACTACGGCTACCTTGGGTATTACACGTACGAATATGGAAAGTAAGTCACGGGGCGTCGCGGAGGCGCGGGGGAGAAGCGGAATGAACCTGCGGTCGATGGGCGGGATGAGAGCGATGGTTGGGGTCAGCTGGGGAGTAATCTTCGGGGCGGCCGCGGCGGCTGGGCAGTTTGCCGGGCCGGCGATAAGCGGATCGACGGCCGGGTCATCTTCTCCGGTGTCGGCGCTGAAGGCCCAGTACAGCGACGTAACTATTATGCCGGGGGATGTGATCTCGATTACAACGTACGGGGCGCCGGAACTGACGACAAGCACAGCGACGAGCATCGACGCGCCAGGCAATACCAGCGGCTCCAGCGGCAGCGTGAACGGCATCAAGGTCGGCGCGGAGGGTGAGATCGTGCTGCCGTATCTGGGTGTCGTGAAGCTGGCCGGGATGACTCCGTCGGAAGCGGCGGTTTATCTGGAGAGAGAGCTGAAGGACAAGGGGATCCTGGTCGATCCGCAGGTGACGGTGTCGCTGGTGGATTCGCCGACGCGGGTGATCACAGTCCTGGGCGAAGTGCAGAAGCCGGCGCCAGTTCCGGCATTCGGGCAGTTGCGATTGCTGGACGTGATTTCGGCGTGCGGAGGATTTACACCGCTGGCGAGCCATACGATTACGGTTCGCCGGCAGGGCGATCCCAATCCGATTACGATCCTGCTGGGTTCTGATCCCAAGTCGACGGATGAGACCAATATTCCGCTGATGGCGGGAGATACGGTCATCGTGCCCAAAGTGGGTAGTGTATTTGTCGTGGGGCAGGTGAAGACTCCGTCGGCGATTCCGTTGTCGAGCAACTCACCGGTTACGGTGATGCGCGCCATTGCCATGGCGGGAGGGCTGAACTTCGGTGCGGCGCTTTCGAAGGTCGTGATTATTCGGAAAACTCCTGATGACCAGCATGTTGAGATTCAGATGGATCTGAAGAAAGTGATGAGCGGCAAGGAAAGAGACGTAGCGCTGGCCTCGGACGATGTGCTGCTGGTTCCGGCCAATGGCTTCAAGGCGGGCATGGCCGCCGGGGGCGCCGGGGTTGCCTCGGGGGTTACCAGCGGACTCGTTTACCGGATACCCTGACGGGGAACTACGGCACACTATGCCTTTCATGCTTCGCGAATACAAGCTCTCGCCGATAACGATTTTCGGCGCAATTACCCTGATTGCTATGGTCGAGGCGGCTTCGGGAACTACTCTGATGTTCGTGGGTACGGTTGCGCTGACGCTGCTCTTCGTCGCAATCACTTACAACCTCATCGGAGGGCTGAGCACGCTCAGCGGCATCCTTTTCACCGCATTTGCGCTTCGCACCATCGTTATTTCGCAGCTGGGCAAGGCGATTCTTTTCGAGCGAGCAGATGGGAACCTTGAAGCTCCGATGGTGACGATTTCGATGTATGCGCTGTTTTATTTCAGCGCAATGGTGGGCATGTTTCTCTATGCGAGAGTCCGGCTTGGCCTGGTCAGGCCGCTCGAGCCGGTTTCACCCAGTCATTCGCGCCGGCTCTATGTTATTGCATTGGTGGTCGGCACTATCGGCATTGTGGTGTTCGAAAGATATGGCCTCGATCCGGATAACCAGGTACCCGACAATGTACGAAGTGCGGGGTTGGCCTTCTCCGGGCTGTTACTGTTTGCGATTGTCGTGGCGGTGGACGCCCGCATCCGAGACTCAGGAGGGCGACACAGCTTCGGGTTGTCTGTTTTTGTCCCGAGCGCAATTTACTGGATATCCGGTTTCCTCACCACCAGCAGGACTAGTTTTTTAACCCCGCTTGTCGCGTACCTGGCCACCTGCTATATGCGCGGTTATCGGTTCAGACGACGGCACTATGTGATGGCCCTGGCGATGGGCGTGTTTTTCGTGACGATATACTCGCCGTTCGAGCTTTATGCCAGGAATGTCCTGGTAGGGAGGGATGTTCGCGACAGGATAGGCAAGGCATTTCAACTGATCCTCGCCCCCCCGAGCAAGTCCGATCTGGAGAGTCTAAGCGAGCATGATGTTGAAGAGGATCCGCGGTCGGAATATTTCGACAGGGCGGGATTCACGGTTCTGAACCGCTTCTCGCTCATCCGCCCCGACAGCAACCTGATCAGTGCCTGCGCGAACGGATATCACTACGGATTCACTACCATAAAGATCGATATCCTCGCGAACGTGCCGCGGTTTCTCTATCCCGATAAGCCGAACGAGAACGCCGTTGCATTTGTCGGCCGAGTGTCGGGAATGAACCCGGATGCTGTTGAGAACGAGGCCGTCGCATGTTCCCCGATTGCCGAGAGCTATGGGTGTTTCGGTTGGCCCGGTGTTGCGGTATTTGGTTTCTGCATATTTCCGCTACTGTTTCTTGTTTGCGAAAGTGTCTTCGACGCGAGCCGGCCCTGGGGAACGGTGGCGATCGGGATGCTGTTGCCCACCTTCAGTGAAGACGGAATTGGGAGCTACATCGCTAAAACCATCAGGATCCCGGTGTATTTGGTGCTGCTCTCCTGGCTGGTGGGCGGGATTGCCAGGATGTTCCCCTCCAGAGGAGATGAGGAGCTCTCCCAGGACGGGGGAAGCGTGCCTTCTGGCTTAACGGATCCGATAGAACCTAAGCTTCCTGAATCCGCATTTTGAATCCTCATTCTGATCGGGCTCCCCAGGCCGATTCAGATCGTTGTTACAACATCCTCAGGCTATTCCAGGCTCTGCCGTTAATCCCGTAGTTATGGGTCGGCGACCCATTCTGCCTGGAGCAACGCAAAAAAGCACTACGATGCCCGGGAGATCGCTATTCACTGAGTTCAGACCCCGACGCCAGCCGTACCTGGGCTCGTCGAGGAAGCCGCCCTTGCGCGTTCAACTCGCGGTATGGAGTGCGAGAGCAGCTATCAGTTTCCGACGATATGATGCCCATGTAATTGTGGAGGCTATTGCGAGCGCCTCCGCTTTCATGTTCTTCAGCAGGCTTCGGTCCGCGTCCAGCTTCTCGAGACAATCGACGATCGCATCGGTTGAGCGGATCGGGACAACAAAGCCTGATCCGCCATGAATAACCGCGTCAGTCGCGCCCGAATTGGCTGTCGTTATGACGGGGAGCCCCTGGGATAGTGCTTCCAGAACGACGAGTGCGCGCCCCTCAAACAAGGTGGGAAATACGAAAACATCCTGGGTGCGCATGATCTCGAGAACTTCGGCATGCGTCAGGGAACGATGCCATGTAACGCCGGCTAATGAACGTCGCACCGCGTCGCATGGAGCTACTTCCGATCCAATCACGGTAAGTTCAATCCGTCGTCCCATTCTCCTGGCAGCGTCAAACAAATAGGAAATGCCTTTTCGTTGGGAGAGAGACCCGCAGAAAAGGACTTTCAGCGGTCCACTTTCTGAACCCTCCCAATGAGTTTCCAGGGCTGGCGGAGGACATCCGTATTCGACGATTGTGGTCTTCGCTTCCCATTTCATCGGCAACGTCGATTTCACAAACTCACTTGGAACAATAATCCGATCGGCCAGTTCAAGTTCAACGTCCTTCCGTTCGAGCTTCTCCTCGCTGTCTGCAAGACCGGTGATCGTAGCGGCCCACTCGGGGTTGATTACGCATTCTTCGGCAAGAAGCGCAAGCCCGGCCCTCGAATAGCCGATCGGCAGTTCGTAGAATTTGGGGACATTCGGGAGGACAGAGAACGTCACGTACGCACAATAGTCGTAGGTATAGACGGCAAGGTTCTGACTTTTACTCCTGCGCATCTCCACAGCAAGATGCTTGTTGAAAGAGTGATAGACGTCGTCCGCGGTAGGCATAAGAGACGCAATCCCCGGCAGCCGGGATCCTAATATACGTAATGCCTCCAGAAGCGGGTGTGAGCGTATTTGGCGAGGATCCAGACACTTGAAGGAGCGACGTTCAACCTCTCTCCGCAGGAGCGGAGGAAGAAGGAAAGCCAGGGGGAAATGTTCCGCGCAAACTGTTGTCACAAAGGCTTCGAGAGCGCCTTCATTCTGCAACGCCAGTAATGCCTGCCTCACGTTTTCGTTGCCGAAGGGGTGACCGAGAACGACTCTATAATCCATTGACGGGTTGAGACCGGTGTTTTCCGCGGGCGGACATGCGGGTCTTTCCATATTACAGAATGCGTTCGCGCATGCTCATCATCGCCGAAATCAGGGCGGATGCCATGCCGTACACTGGCAGAGGGAGTATGCGGGACTGGAAAGAAGCGGTATATCAATCCTACGTGTCGAGCGGCCATATCCGGGAGTCCGGAGGGTCTGCGGCCGAGCATTTCGAGCCTCGCCGGGCCTATCTTGAAGCGCTGATCCGCGAACACTTTCCCTCCGATCGCGATTCTCGCGTCCTGGATATCGGATGCGGACATGGCGCGCTGCTCTATTTCCTTCATCGAGCGTCCTACCGCAACGCGCGGGGAGTGGATGGTTCAAAAGAGCAGGTCGAGTTGGCAAAGCGGCTTGGAGTCCCGTGCGTCGAGTTGGGGCGGGCTTTGAGCTCTCTTCAGGACTGTGAGCCGGCCAGCGCGGAGGTCATCTGTCTGTTCGATGTTCTGGAGCATCTTGACAGGCAGGAAGCATTCGAACTTCTGACTGAAGTACGGCGCGTCCTTTCCGCCAATGGTGTTTGCATCGGGCACGCTCCCAACGCGGAGGGGATTTTCGGGGCGCGAATCCGGTATGGCGATCTGACTCACGAACAGGCGTTCACCGCCTCCTCGATCAGGCAGATGTTCGGTTCTCTGCAATTCAGCGCTGTGCAGTGCTTTGAGGATAAGCCCATCATTCACGGAGCCAAAAGCCTGCTCCGCCGGGTTATCTGGGAAGTTGGAACCACGCCGATCCGCATTCTGAATATGGCAGAGACAGGGGCTTCAGGGGCGATCCTGTCACAGAACCTGCTGTTCAAAGCGCGACGATAGCCCTGGGGGGCAGTTCGGACTGGCCTGTGGTCATTCAAGCGCGGCGGGACGGGTTCGGATGTCCGCTTTCGCGAGGGCAAGGTGAGCCTGGGAGCGGGATTCACGATGCCGCTCTGACGTACGGCGGAAAGTATAGAAAACGCGACAGTAAGGTGCTAACATCCAGACAATCGCGAGACAAACTGAGAGCCTGTTCGATGGCACTCCAGGGTGCTTGCCGAAAATCGATCTGAGTCGATGGAATGAAGTTCGATCTGAAACCCGAGGGAACGCCGGATCTTGGATAAGGAAAAGAACGCAGGGCCAATGCGGGTTCTGGTAACGGGCGCGGCGGGTTTTCTGGGATCGCATCTTTGCGACGCGCTGCTTGCGGCAGGGCACAGAGTTGCGGGGGTCGACAACCTCAGCACAGGGAAACTCGCCAATCTCGCGCATCTGACGGGCGAGTCTCGATTTGAGCTGATCGAGCACGACATTTGCCAGCCGTTCGATTTCGGGCGGGTCGACTTTGTTTTCAACTTCGCGTCGCCAGCGAGCCCCGTGGACTATATGCGGATCGGGGTTGAGACGCTGCTGGTGGGGTCCGCGGGGACGAGGAACGCGCTGGAGGCGGCCAGAACCTACGGAGCCGGCTTTCTGCACGCGTCTACCTCGGAGTGCTATGGCGACCCGGTCGAGCATCCGCAGTCAGAGAGCTACTGGGGGCATGTGAATCCTGTGGGTCCGCGATCGGTGTACGACGAGGCCAAGCGCTTTTCGGAGGCTTTGGTGATGGCGTACCACCGCTACTACCAGGTGGACACGCGGCTGGTGCGGATTTTCAACACCTACGGCCCGCGGCTGCAGGGCAGCGACGGGCGGGTCATTTCCAACCTGATGACACAGGCGCTGCACGGCGAAGACCTCACCATTTATGGCGATGGGACGCAGACGCGCAGTTTCTGTTACGTCTCCGACGAAATCGACGGAATCCTGAGGCTGTCGAGATCGGAGGAGCACCTGCCGGTGAATATCGGCAATCCTGTGGAGTGGACGATTCTCGAATGCGCGCAGCAGATTCTGGAAGTGACCGGGTCATCGAGCAAGATCCGATTCGAGCCGCTGCCGCAGGACGACCCGGTCCAGCGGCAGCCGGACATCTCGAAAGCACAGCGTCTTTTGGGATGGGAGCCGAAGATCGACCTGAGGACCGGGTTGCAGCTGAGCCTCGATTATTTTCGGCGGTCTGTGGAGCGAGGGGAGCGGGCCACGCCCGCGCTGAGCTCGCCGCCCCAGGCGGGATGAGGTGGAAGGCGGGGGTACGGGCTGCGGCGGGCCGACACGTCTTCCTCCGGACGAGCTGTTCAGGCCCGGGCAAGTGAGGCTGTTGAGCCTTCCGGGGGCCACGAAAGCCGGTCGCTGAGGTCATCCAGCGCCGCGAGGTGTTCTATTCCGCGACAATCCTGCGGAGACATTCATCGATCTCCGGGGCCGATGCGCTGAAGTCCCTGATATATTAGGAAGCTGGATCGGTTGTGCGGCCCTGTTGGGGCATGGATCCAGAGCCGATATTTGCAAGATCTGAAAGGACAGTACAACTGTGCTGATGATTCGCCTGGCGCGCGTGGGCGCGCGCAAACAACCGTATTACCGCGTAGTGGTCATCGAGAAGGACCGCGCGCGGAACGGACGCTCGGTGGAAGTGGTGGGCACTTACAATCCCCGCACCAGCCCCGCTTCCGTCGAATTGAAGCTTGAACGAATTGAGTACTGGAAGGGCAAAGGAGCGCAGCCATCGGACCGAGTAGCGAAGCTGCTCGGTAGCAGCTCCTGGCCAGCAGGCAAGCCTGCCGCGACGACAGAAAGCGCGGCAGGCAAGACGGATGCTTCGTCGGCAGCCTGAATCCAGTCGATTAACGGAGGGTTCGCCCGTTCGTCTGCTCCCGATACCTCCCAAAAAGGATTTTTGCAAACTCCGGGGTGAGAAAGTCTGCGGATTGTTCTTTTTTCCGTCGCAGCCTTACGGTAGTATCCGCGATAGCCCCGGAAGATGAGTGATGTGCGTCTTCCCAATGGGGGCAGGATGAACAAGACGACAGATAAACCCGATGACATGCGGGAGTTGGTAACCCAGATTGCGCGAGCGTTGGTGGATGTTCCCGAGGCAGTAGTTGTTGAAGCGGTGGAAAGAGAAGAGAGCACGGTGTTGAGGCTCCGGGTTGCGCCCACAGACGTGGGGAAAGTAATCGGGAAGCAGGGTCGAACGGCTCGCTCAGTGCGGACGATTCTTGGGGCTGTCAGTATGAAGCACCATCATCGATACACACTCGATATTCTCGAAGAGGACCACGAGGGAACCGCCGCCAGCGAGGAGTAGCGAGAGCCGGAAGGAATGGAGTCCCCCCGTCCAACCAACTCACGCGAGCAGCAGGGGTATTCCGCGTCCGAACCGCCCGTGGCCAGCGTGGCGGAGGATGGGGCCGCGTCCGCATCTGCGCCGCTTGATCGAGAACGGTTAGCCGCGGCGCCCGCCGCACAGGCATCGGCACAGCCGCCCAGCTGGGTGCTGGTTGCGAGGCTGATCAGGCCGCATGGGCGACGCGGCGAACTGGTAGCCGAGATTCTGACGGATTTTCCGGAGCGATTTCACGAGCGCTCGCGCCTTTTTCTGATCCCGACCGAACGAGTGGGTTCCCGGCCGCGCGAGGTGCTGCTGGAGAATTTCTGGTTTCTGCGCAGCCGGATGGTGATGAAGTTTCAGGGCGTGGACTCGATCAACGATGCGGAGGCGCTGCGCGGGTTCGAGGTGGCGATTCCGGCCGGGGAACGGGCGCCTCTGGAGGCAGGTTCCGTCTACGTGAGCGATCTGATCGGCTGCCGGGTGGTCGATTTGAATCGAGATGAGGCCGACGTGGGAGAGGTCGTCGATGTGGATCGCGATTCTTCGAGCACGGAGCTTCTGGTGGTCCGGCGGCGGGACCGCCGTGAGGGCGACCAGGACGCGCTGATTCCATTCGTGAGGGACTACACGGTTCGAGTAGATGCGGCGCACAGACTGCTTGAAATGCGGCTGCCCGAGGGACTGCTGGAGATCAATGCTCCGATAAGCGAAGAAGAAAAGCGGGAAGCCGCGGAACGAGGCTAGACGCGGGCCGCCTAGTCCTGCTCGCCGAGGGTTTGAGCATAGGTTTTGCCATAGGGATAAAAGAGGTCTTTGCGGCCCTCCTTCCATGCATTCTTCATGGCGGGGGTGGTGATGTCCCAATCGGGCCGGCATTTTTGGGTGAGGGCACGGAGGTCCTGCCGCAAATCCTCAAGCGTTGGGCGGCCGAAGAACCAGTAGCCGTTGTAGATCTTGTAGACGAGCAGTCCGGGCTCGAGAACGATGACATGCGGAATCATCGGATTGTGGTCGGGATCGGTGTATTCGGCAATATCGAGATCCTTTTGAACGACTCGTCCGGCGTCGGAGAGGAACGGCCAGTGAGCGCCGACGCCTGAGCGGTATTCATTCGTGACAGTGATGTTGTCGGTGCTGATGGTGACCAGGCGGCAGTATCCAACTTCCATTTCACGGTGGAACTGGACCAGGAGCTCTGCCTGGCGGCGGTCCTTGGGACAATAACCTCCGCGGCTGAGGACCAGCACCATGGGATGCTGCCCCTGCAGTTCGGAAAGCTTGCGGTGCTTCGCAGTGTGGTCGGTGAGTGCGTAGTCGGGAAAGACTGCACCTGGCACAATATCGGATCGCATGAGATACAGGCTCCTTTTGCTGCGGCGTCTGGGTTGAAACGGTCTTTTGACGGCAATCGAGATCGCCAACCTGGCGAATGCTTTGAATTTCAAGAAGCCGAACTACTCGGTTCCGGCGCTGCCCGTGGTGACGCCGCCCATTCCGACGCCGTGCGGACTGTTCGAGTTGGGGAGCGAGGTGGACAACGAGAGCTACGACTTCAACGTGCTGCTCAATTCGGATCTGACGGCTGGATGGCCGCTGCCGTAGAAGCAGGGTGCAGAGATGGCGAAGGGCCGCGAGGCGAAATGCCTGCGACCCTTGCCGTTGCTGACGATGACCGGCGAAATTAGCGGCGCGACTTCTTTTTTGCCGACTTTTTCGCGGCTTTTTTCGCGGACTTCTTTGCGGCTTTCGCTGGCGCCTTCTTCGCAGCCTTCTTTGCTGCTTTCTTCACGGCTTTTTTCGCTGCCTTTTTGGCTGGAGCCTTCTTCGCGGCTTTTTTGGCAGCCTTCTTCGCCGGAGCTTTTTTGGCTGCTGTTTTCGCGGGGGCCTGCTTCGCCGGTGCTTTCGTTACGGCCTGCTTCGCCGGAGCTTTCGTTACGGCCTGCTTCGCCGGAGCTTTCGTTACGGCCTTCTTCGCCGGAGCTTTTTTGGCCGGCGTTTTCTTTGGAGGAGGAGGGGGTTCGGGTTCCGAAGCTCCCTCGTCGTCGTCGCCTAGTTCGTCATCGTCGGAGGAGATCGTCGTGGAGACTTCCACTTCCTCTTCCTCTTCGTCTTCGCCGAAACCGTCTTCCAGCTCTTCCAGGTCGTCGTCGGCTTCAGGCTCAAATTCTCCATCCGCGCTTGCGTACAGTCTGTAATCGTCCTGCATCAGAATTGCCCTCCGGGCTCCGAGTCAGTTTGCACCGCTGTATGAGTATGCCAGAAATTTGGCAAAAACCCTGCGGGGCGGATTATAGCAACAGCACGTATTCAGTTGCCAATATGCGCCGACGATGTGCGAGCGCGGCGGCATGACAGAATGAGATGCGGTTGCCTGCATATTGATGGGTGGGAGCGGCAGGCAGAAGGATCGCTGGCGCGATTTCCACCCTGATCGCCAAAAGCGATCGATCAAAATGGGGCACCCGGAGACGATGCGGTTCGACCTGATCACCATTTTCCCGGAGTTTTTTGCGAGCATCCTGAGCCATGGGGTGCTGCGGCGGGCCATTTCCGGGGGCCTGGTGGGGGTCGAGGTCCACGATCTGCGAGCCTTCGCGCACGATCGGCACCGGACGGTCGACGACCGGCCGTTTGGCGGGGGAGAAGGGATGGTTCTGAAGCCGGAGCCGCTGGCGGAGGCTGTGGAATCGCTGGGGATCGCGGGGAAGGCGGAGCGGGGGCAGGGGCAGTCTCGGGAGTCAGGGCGCGAGCAGGTGATTCTGCTTTCGGCGCAGGGATCGCGGTTTTCGCAGGCCGTTGCGCGGGACCTGGCCGGTCGGGGGCGGGTGGTGCTGCTGTGCGGCCGCTATGAGGGCGTGGACGAGCGGGTGAGCGAGCTGCTGTGCGACCGGGAACTCTCAGTGGGAGACTATGTGCTCTCGGGGGGCGAACTGGCGGCTGCGATTGTGGTGGACGCGACGGCTCGTCTGCTGCCGGGGGTGCTGGGCAATGAGGCGTCGAGCGAGTATGAGAGCTTCGGGCTGGCGGATATGGGGGTTGGTAGCGGGGAGGATGGGCAGGTCCTGACAGGTACTGGATCGGGTTCGGGGGCGGGACCTGGTTCTGGGCCCAGGTCCACGCATGGGTCGGGAGGGCTGCTCGATTATCCGCATTACACGCGGCCGGCGGAGTTTCGTGGGGTCGCGGTGCCGACTGTGCTGACGGAGGGGGATCATGCGGCGATCCGGCGCTGGCGGCGGGAGCGCGCGCTCGAGAAGACCTGGCGGAACCGGCCGGATTTGCTGGAGGGGGCGGAACTGAGCGAGGGGGATCGGACGTTTTTGCGGGGGTTGGGGTGGGGCAGCTGAGGCGCGGACGATGAACGACCGCAGACGACTGGTTATGGAGACCAGGGATTGAGTAGCTTTGCGCCGGTACCCTGAAGGTCCCTGGTATTGCGGGTGACGACGGTCATGCCGTGGACGAGAGCGGTGGCGGCGATGAGTGCGTCGCGATCGGAGTGCGGGTCGGGGATATGAAGGTGGGCGCAGCGGCGCGCGACGGCAGTGTCAATGGGGAGAATGCGCTCTTCGAATGCCGGAAGGACGCGGTCTTCGAGCCAGGCCCGCAGGATGGCTCCCTGAGATGGATCGCGGCGCTCGATGCGGAGAACTCCGATTTCAAGTTCGAGAACAGAGATGGCGGAAACGTAGAGTGCGGTGGGCGAGATGCGGGCAGCCCAGCGGCGGACGTGCGTGTCGGCCTTGCCGGCTTTGCGCAGTTCGGAGACGACGTTGGTGTCGAGGAGGAACATCAGGGTTCGCAATCAGGACAGATCGGGGGATCGGTGGAGTCGGGTCAGGCGAGGGGGATCGAAGTCGATTTCGGCAGCCTTCGGCGCGGCCAGGAGATCGACGATGCTTTCGTGCTTGCCGGTGATTTTGCGGTATTCCTCGATGGAAAGGAGCACGTGGGCGGGGCGGCCGCGGTCGGTGATGAAGACGGGGCCCTTTCCGGCGGCTTTTTTAGCGCGGCTGACGTCCTGGTTGAATTCGCGGCTGGTAACGGTGGTGATGGCCATCGTGGCTCCAATGTAGGTATGTTACTACAATTGCGTGGTTGGCAGCGATCGAGCGGCGAAACCCATGAATTTCCTGTAAACTGAGGTTTCTGCAATTTTTCCTTCAGGAACGAGAGATTATGTCTATCCATCCAGTGATGCAGCGTCTTGCCGAGAAGTTGAACCGCACCGATTTGCCCCCCTTTGGGCCGGGCGACACTATTCGCGTGCAGGTGAGGATTAAGGAAGGCGATAAGGAACGTCTCCAGGCGTTTGAGGGCGTGGTGATCGCGAA
>Ga0182015_10001936_pt1 | contig 26201 bp, 27 predicted proteins | sample 712P3MmetaG_FD_120478 | JGI IMG/M metagenome (GOLD analysis project Ga0182015, IMG submission 120478) | Permafrost microbial communities from Stordalen Mire, Sweden - 712P3M metaG | ecosystem: Environmental > Terrestrial > Soil > Wetlands > Permafrost | place: Sweden: Stordalen | collected...
AAGCAGTCCGATCATGTGCAACATTGCCGGTTTGCGCGCCAGCACGTAGCCGCGAATTTCCTTGTAATCGGTGACATGGCCTTTTTTTGCGCCGCCGACCGAAGTATCGATATCCACCGTGGCCTGCAACGATTGGATCTTGCTGGCCTGCCGATTGATGATGTCGATTAATTGCGCTTGCGAAGCTTCTTTAAGCGGAACCTTTGAGTAAGTCTCCTCCACGGGGCGCGTACGCAGCAAACATCCCGTACTGGGCAGCACGGCAAGAAGCAATATGACATTCAAAAAAAGCGGGCTACGTCTCATGAAGATTCGGTGTTCTCCAGAACATTTGAGTATAGCGCGCGGAAAAGGGTGCAAGAACTCGTAGGGGAACTGTTTTGGGTGGGCGCTCGATTGGGTGACGCATGGATTTTCGGGCCTTCCGTGTCGACCGTTGCGCCTGAGGTTCGTGACGCTGACTAACAACATGTGTGCCATAGTCGACTCCTGCAGCGCTCTCGGGCGGTTTCATCGTCTACACTATTTGCTGTGCGAACCGTTTTCTGGGTTGCCATTCTTCTCGTCCTTGCCGCTGCTGGGTGGCTGGCGTGGGCGTTGATTGCGCCGACCGCGCCTTTTGCGCAAACCATAGTCTTGCTTCATCCTGGCTATTCCACGCGACGCATAGCGGCAGAGTTGAAGAAGAACGGAATCATCCGCAGTGAAGATGCTTTCATTCTTTGGCATTATTTTCGACGCGGGCGTTCGCTGAAGGCTGGCGAGTATCTTTTTGAAAAATCAGCGAACGCAATTGAAATTCAGAGGCGGCTTGCGCGCGGCGACGTGTACTTCCACACCGTGTTAGTGCCCGAAGGTTTTACAATGTTCGATATTGCGCGCGCGGTTGAAGCTGCGGGACTGGGCCCTGCGCAAGATTTTCTAAAAGTAGCGCAATCGGACACGGGCCTGATTGCGGATATTGCCCCGTCAGCACAGTCACTCGAAGGCTATCTGTTTCCGGACACCTACCAGTTCAGCCGCATGATGAGCATGGAAGCAATGGCCACTGCAATGGTGTGCCAGTTCCGCGTCGTTGCCCAGCAGATCGGACTCATTCAATCCCCGGCAGGCCAAGATCCTGAGCATTCTTCCAATGAACCGGCGAGCACCGAACCGGCAAAGTCCGGACACATCTGCCCTTCGATAATTTCAAATGTGAGCGTCCCCAACTCGGGCACAGCTCCGAACAGTCTCGAACGAACCGTCACGATGGCGTCGATCGTCGAGAAAGAAACCGCTGTTCCCGACGAGCGCCCGCTGGTCGCCAGCGTCTACGACAACCGGCTGCAAAAGAAGATCGCGCTCGACGCCGACCCCAGCGTTATTTACGCCGAGCTTCTGGCCGGGAGCTACACCGGCGCTCTGCATCACGAGGACATGCAGTTCAAATCGCCCTACAACACGTACACGCACGCCGGACTGCCGCCCGGTCCGATCGCCAACCCCGGGAAGAGCTCGCTCGAAGCCGCCATGCATCCGGCGCAGTCCGATTACTACTACTTTGTCGCCGATGCCGCCGGACATCATCGCTTCGCCCGCACCATCGAAGAGCACGACAAAAACGTCGCCGCCTATCGTCGGGCCATGCGAGGGCAGTAGAGAGTTGAGGCTGTGAGACCGTTGCCTCGGAAGGATTGCTCGAGCAGTACGATCATATCCGGAGGCTGAATAAGTCTTATTCTTCGTAGATCTGAGGTTGAGAAGTGGACTGAGGCCGCCGTCCTTCCATCCATCCCTGCAGAATCAAGACGGCAGCCATCCGGTCGACCGCCTTGGCACGCTTCTCGATCGAAATGTCCGTCTCGCGCAAGAGCCGATTGGCTTCGGCCGAGGTCAACCTCTCATCCCACAGATGCACCGGCACCCGGAAGCGCTTTCGCAGTTCCTCCGCGAAAACCAACATCTTGTCCGATTGTGTACCCTCTGCCCCGCTCATTCGGAGAGGCAGTCCCACCACGATTTCTTTCACGCGATATTCGCGAATCACGAGCTCCAGCGCCGCCATATCTGTCCGCTTATTCTGCCTCTGCAGCGTGTCCAATCCTTGTGCCGTAATTCCCAGAGGGTCGGATACCGCAATTCCGATCCTTCTGGATCCGACATCCAGGCCAAGCACCCTTCCTGACGACCTTTTATTTTGGGAATGCCTAGGCGAAGTGAGACTATTCGATCCGCTCGGCGAATTCGGATTCTCAATATTCACTCAGTCATTATATGGGCACTCCATTCCATGTTATTGATTCAGCAACTATTGCGATTCCTTGCATCGGTATAAAGTGAATTTCAGCATCGCCTGTTCGGGCGTACCTGAGCCGTACCACCTTGATTTCAGTCCCATTTCGGGTATAGAATATTTCGGTAGCCATAACGTCTCCCTCACTGCCCTTTACCTGCCCGGGTGCTTATTTATGAACGGCGACTTAAATTTCCACATCGGCGATAAGGTGGTCTATCCAAACCACGGGGTAGGCGTGATCGAACAAATTAGCAGCCGGTCGGTCGGGACGACGGTCGAGAAGTTCTATCTGCTCAATATCAAAGCCAGCAGCCTCAAGGTAATGGTGCCTTGCAATAACGTAGGCAGTGTGGGCATTCGGCGAGTTGTCCGCAATGGAGAGGTCCAGAAGATTCTTGACTTTCTTTCGGTTTCTGACGATCTGAGCACCGCCGACTGGAAAGAACGCTTCAAAGACAATTCCGACCGCATGCGGACGGGTTCCCTTCTGGAAGTGGCCGGGGTTCTGAAAAGCCTGATTGCTCTTCACCAGGCAAAACCTCTATCGTTCCGCGAAAAAAAGATGCTGGAGCGCGCTCGATACCTGCTGGTGAGCGAAATTGCCATGTCGCGCAGCTGTGAGGAGACGAGAATTGAAGAACTCCTGACGATCGCATTGGCTAAGTGCAACCTCCGCTTTCCCGACGCTTCTGAATTTCAGGCCTGATAGCGGTACAAGTTTATCCTCTCACTCCGTTTAGGTCCCTTCCGACGAGCCCCGACCGTAAGCTTCACGACGAAAAATTTCCACAAAACGACAACGCCGGCCCTCGCGCTCGAATCCATTCCTCTGCGTCACGAAGAACATGAGCTGCGACGTTCGCATCGGCACCTCCGGTTTCCATTACAAGCACTGGGAAGGGACCGTTCTATCCGGATCGGAGAATGATCGAGTTGTCTCAAAGCCATCTACGTGTATTTCGATAACAACCAGCACGGTTACGCCGCGGCGAACGCTCTGAGCCTAAAGAATGTCCTAGCGGGGTAAGGTCTTAGGTTGAGACGCGCTCGCGAAATCCTTGCTCGTTCGAATGCGCCCTGGTGCGGCGAGAGGATAGCTAAATTCTTGGAGCAGGTCTTTCCGATAGCGGTTTTGCGGGCTGGGCGGCGATGGCAGGCGCACCATCATACTTGCCCGTCATGTCATACCAGCGTATGCGCAGCATTTCCTGACACATGCGCGCGCCATCGATTAAGGGATTGATGCGCGTACCGCCGCTGTGCCCCCAGTGTACCGGGACTTCTTCGGTTCGCAAACCAAACTTACGAGCCAGGAACAAAATTTCGGGATCGAATCCCCAGCGCTCGATCCTTTCGAGCGGAAAAATCTTTTGCGCTGCACGGCGAGTGAATCCTTTAAAGCCGCACTGCGTATCCTTGAATCGCAGCCCGAGGACGATCCGCATCAGCAGATTGAACATCCGTCCAAAAAGCTGCCGGTGCAGGGACTGACGCTGGGTTTGCAATTCCGCACGGAGCCATCGCGATCCTATGGCGATGTCGGCACCGGAAGCCAGCGCCCCGAGCAACTTCGGCATTTCCTCAATGGGAGACGATAAATCCGCGTCACTAAACACCACCACGTCGCCTCTCGAATTCAACACCCCATTGCGAACGCTATACCCCTTGCCGCGATTGCCAGGGTTCTCGACTAACCGAACGATCGGGCTTTTGGCTGCGAATTCGCGAACAATTTGCGCAGTATTATCTCGCGAGCCATCGTTCACCACGATGACCTCCGCGTCCCAGCCTTGCTGCCCGACGTAGGCCAGTACCTTCTCCAGGGTAGCCCCTAGTCGCTGACTTTCGTTATAGGCTGGAATCACGATGCTGTAGGTCATGTCGTCGAATGGTCTCATTGCAATCCGGCCGCCCGGAATGCATAAGATGTCATTTCCTGCCCTAACGTTGCCGGATGGAAGCTGCGCCATTGTACGTCCAACCGAGTCGGGAGGGAAGGTAACCTGCGGTAACCAAACGAAGAGCAGGTCAGAGCAGCGGAAAACTCTCGCATGCTTTTACGCCACGTTGCGTTTTTCCAGCAACATGCCAAAAAACTCACTTACCAGCTCGGCATCCAGTAAACCCAGGCGGGCTTTTTCGCGCATGGTCTGTGCGGACAACTCATGCCCAATGGCGGGCTTATAAGGTCGCGCCGTGCGAAGAGCGTCATATACATCCACCACCTGGAGAATCCCTGGCAACAACGGAATTTCGCCCTTTCGCAGGCCATCCGGATAACCCGAGCCATCCACATGCTCGTGATGATGTCTAATGATCGGAAGAACCAGGCGCAATGACTTTAGCGGTTTGCAAATATTTTCACCTGTCACCGGATGCTGCTTCATCACGACCCACTCTTCTGGAGTCAGGTCGCTGCCCTTTTTCAGAATGTCATCCGGGACCGCAATCTTGCCCAAGTCGTGGAGATAACCGCCGCGGCCTAGCGCCACCAGGGAGTCTTCATCCAATCCCATGTACCGCCCCAATTCGGTGGCATTTACCGCAAGGCGCTCGCAATGTCCCTCGGTGTATGGGTCGCGGCCTTCGACAATTAACCCCAGGGTGCAAAGTACAGAGTCCGCCGTCTCCAATTCGTCGGTAAACTCTTTCATCTTTAACAGCGACTTTACCCGCGCGGTCAGTTCTTCTGCCAGCACCGGTTTGTTCAAAAAGTCGTCCGCGCCGGCTTCAATTCCGCGCAGCTTTTCAGCGCCGTCGCTCAACCCGGTGATGAGCACAAATGGAATCAATCGGGTCGCCGGATCGTCCTTCATATCCCGGCACAACTCATAGCCGGATTTCCCCGGCATTCGCACGTCCGAAAGAATTAAATCCGGAGCCTGACGGCGCACCTCGACCTCAGCCGCCTGCGCATCCCCGGCCGTCACCACGTCATAACCACGCATGGTGAGCAGTTGCCCCATCAACGCGGCGATTCCGGGATTGTCGTCCACTACGAGAATTCGCGCCGCCTGCTTGTGTGCCTCCACCATATTCATCTTTGAGTCTGAGTCCTGTTTTGCGCGGCGAGTTGTATGAGGGCCGCTGCTTAAGGGTGGACGGGAATCGCCAGGAAAACTCATGAAGATGGTTATTGCACTTCTATTCTACTGCGTCCATTCATTCTCGCACGGATTCTCCGCCCCTTCGAATATGAAAGTTGCATGATGAGATTCTGTTTCCAAATGATCGATTCCAATTCCATTTCCGGAATCACAGCGCAAATTGTGACGCTTAACCTTGCCCGCCCGCTTGACTCATGACTAATCTCGGCCATGCATCGTTACATCGTGACACTGCTCTTTATTCTCAGCTGCAATCTGACTCTTGCCGCGTCCGCCACGAAGACTCACACGATCGCGTTCGGCAAATGGACCACGGTTCAATGGAACATTGGTCAAACGTCTCTGGACCCCAACCAGTCGCAGAAGAAACTGGTGCCGCTGAAGATTCGCGCACTTCTCGTTGACACTCGCCTCAGAGAATTCACCGTCGGAGCTCCTCATGACGTGACCGAACGCATATTCGTAGTGCAGCGTGCCTTTCGCATCAATGACAGCCTTCCACAGGAGTCTAATTCACCACCTCACTGGCAATGGCAGCGCGGCGGATGGCTCCTGGTCGACCGAGTAACCGGCCGCGTCACTCCGATCAACCTGCCCGAGTTCGATCCGCTCAATTCCGCGGCGAGTTGGTATCGCGACTATGCCGCCTATTGCGGTGTCTCGGAAGATGGAAAAAAGATTTACGCGGTTGTCGCCCAACTCAGCCGCCGCAAGCCGGTGTTGAATAAACCGATCGACGGGCTAACAATTCTTGAATCGGGAGGCATCGATTCGGGAGGCGCCCGACCAAGCGGTACCGCGGGGGATCAGACGCGCGGTCTGCCGGATTCTTTGTGCCCCAGCCCGGCATGGCAGCGCTCTCCCACAAGAGTTGCCTTCGAACCAGCAGGCGTGAACAAACAAACTTTTGCCGTCCGTGGTCATACCATCGATCTAATCACCGATGGTGATGACGAAGAAGAAGCCGAAAAATGACGAACGAAAAATCGCGAACCATGAGGCGATGAGAATCACCTAGCCGGCCTCGACCACTGTTACCTTTTCCTTGCCAGCCGTCTCGAGCACTTTCGCGCTGGTCACCAGAATCACGGATAGAACGACGATCACACTTCCCGTCACGATGAAGCGATCCACACGCTCATGCAGAATCAACCATCCCAAGAAGACTGCGACCACCGGATTCACATACGCATAAGTCGAGACCTTGGAAGTAGGTACATGCTCAAGCAGCCAGATGTAAGCGGTATATCCAATCCACGACCCGCACACTACCAGATACATCGTCGCGCTGACTCCGCGCATGGTCCAAGTTACGCGCGAGAAATCTCCCGCCAGCAGCGCGAAAATAAAATTCGCCACGCCCGCCGCCGTCACCTGCCATCCGGTCGCACTGAAGACGTCCATTCCTGACTGCCATCGCTTCGACAGTACAGAGCCCAGCGCCCATAAGAACGATCCGCCGAGCAAACTGACCGAGGCAAACAATTCTCGCCGTCCCATCGCGGATGTCGAATGTAACTCCGGCCAAAAAAGTACGAATAAACCTACGATTCCCAGCGCGAGCCCCGCCTTGCCTCGCCATGAAATCCGGTGATGTCCCAGCAACAGTGAGTCCAGCACTAGAAACCACAAGGGCGTAATCGCAACAATCAGCGCCGCCAGCCCCGATGGAACCGTCTGCTCGGCCCAGGACAATGTTAAGTTTCCGCCCATCAGCAAGAGGATTCCCACCACGGACGCCAGCGCAATCTGCTTCGCCGAATACCAAACCTTGCGCCCCATTGCGGCACACACCGCCAGCATTACCACGCCGGCAATCGAAAACCGCACACCACACATCAGCGCGGGCGGAATGCTTTGCACCGCGATATCAATGGCAAGATAAGTCGATCCCCAAAATAGATACACCAAGCCGAAGGCAAGAATCACCGCAAACCGGCTTGGGCTGTGAGCTTTGGACATGTGAGAGAAAAGCGGAGAAGCTAAAACATATCAGAGAAGTTTGTGGAGGACTGGGATTCTAAAAACTGAACCCACACATTGAACGCCACAGTTAAGATAGATTTGTCATCCAGAGGCAGCCGTTCTTCGGGCGAATAAAAGTGCCTCCTGAGCGACCACCTCAGCCCGCAAGGTGCACTACTTCAATTTCTCGTACTCCGCCTTGGCTTCTTTCAACAAAGGCAAATCCGCGTCGGCATCTTTCCACGCTGCCAAAAAATCCTGATACGCCAGCTTCGCTTTCGCCGTATCACCTTGCATCGCATAGGCACGCCCCAACCCCAGATGAGCCAGGGTATAGCGCGGATTCGTGGGATCGATCCCTTGATGGTCTAGTATGGTTTGGTATTCGATCGCAGCCTTCGCTCCATCTCGGGCGTGCAGCAAGGCTTGGCCTCGCAGATAAGGCACGAAGTATGGAGCGGCAATCGGCCCAGCGGACAATTCAAAAGGCGTGGCCGAACTCAGCACCTCTACTGCCTGCAGCGCATGATTTTGATCGATGTCAATTACCGCCCGCACACCGGGCGCGTATGCCTGATTGAGAAATGTATCCAGCGGCCATTCCTTCACCTGAGCGTCGATCAGGGTCTGGGCTCGCGCGGTGTCTCCGGTCAGCGCAAAAACATAGGCAGCATGCCCGCGCAGATCAGGACTGTCGCTTGCGGCCAGAGCCCGGTTGATTGTCTGGCGCGCTTCTGGCAGCAATCCTATCTCCGCTTCGCAGATCGCCTGGCCCAACCGAGCGGATGCCCCGGAATCCTTTAATCCTCGCGCCTCGTACACGCTTGCCGCATGCGCATAGCTGGCTCTCGCAGCTTTTACTTGCCCCTTCGCGCATTCACCTTGCGCCTGCAAACTCAACAGAACCGGCTCCTGCGCCTTACCCGCGGACTGCGCTATCTCCTGCCGCATCGTGTCTTCGTCGCCCCGAGCATAGGCAACGCTGTAAAGCGTGATATGCATCACCCACGGTGAAGCCTTTTGTGCAAAGGCTTGCTCCGCGACCGCTTTCCCTTCGTCGTACCGGTTCAACGACTGGTAGGCTTGCGCCAGATTTTTATAAGCGTATTGGTCCTTCGGATTAATCCGGAGTGCCTCATTTTCAGCGACAATGGATTTTTCCGTCTGCCCCATTTCCTGCTGCAGGAGCGCCAGATTGTCCCGCGAAACGGTATCCCGCGGATACGCCTGAATCCAGTCCTCGTAGGTCTCCGCAGCCTTATCCATTTGCCGCGTCACTTCGTCATAATAATGGGCCGTAATGTAAAGCTTTTCCTTTTCGCTGGCCCGGTCTCTTGCCTCAAACGCCCTGCGCAAATACATCACCGCGTCTTTGTCGTTGCCCAAATTGTAATAAGCAACACCCAGCGTTGCGAGGGCCGTGGCGAAGTTAGGATCGAGTTCCACCGCGCGTTGTAAGTGCGGAATAGCAGCCTCGTCCTCTACTCGCTCGTGATCTGCCTGCCCCTGGCTGAACTCTTTCAGTGCTTCGAGCGACGACGTAGTGGCGGCTTCCAGCGGCGTCGCGTACTTTTGTACAGAGACAATCGACTCTCCAAGCTTCTCTCTTACGCTGGATGCGGCGCGATCCAGCGACTTCAATACCTGCTCTTTACTGTCCGCCTCCACCTGTTCGCGTGCCAGCGAATCGCTGTTCTGCGCATTCACCGCTTCCAGCGTCACCACGTAATGGCTTCCCAGGCTTGAGATCGAGCCCAGCAACATTGCCTTTACGCCTTCGCGCTGACAGATTTCACGGGCAACGTCGCTGGTGACTCGTTCGTCTCCCGAGCGCCCCATGAATTTCAATGCTTCGCGAATTCGCGACTGCGAGAGAATATTGAGATAAGGCGACTGCTCCAACTGTACAGCCAATGCCTCTTTCAACGTTCCATCGAACACCGGATCGCCGGTGGTATTCACGAAATCTGCCAGCAACACGCTGTCTTTCTCCGTCAACCGGACGGACCGCCGCGACCGTAGATAAAGCCCACCCGCAATCAGCGCGGCAATGATTACCAGCGCAACAGTAGCAGCGAGTTTCCAGGACCTGTTTCCCCGAGTCGGGCTGACCTGCGGCACGCTAACATGAGTCGCGTTGCCCTGAGCCGTACCTACAGCCGAAGATGAGGGTGCCAAAGCCACATGGGCCGTAGCCGGTTGCTGCGATCCCGAAGCCGCCGGTGGAACTGGAGATTCGACCAACGCCGGATAAGAATCCGATTGCGCCACCGCCGCGCGCCCGCTCTCCGTGTCCCGCTTCAAACGTTGCAAGTCCGCGCGAATGTCCGCCGCATGCTGGTACCGCAGATTGCGGTCCTTCTCAATCGCCTTGTTGATCACATCCTCCAACTTTGGCGGCAGATCGGGATTCAACCGTATTGCGGGAACCGGAGCACGATCCAGAATGGACTGAAAGATTAGAGCCGAAGTTTCTCCGCGAAACGGCAGCGTGCCAGTGCCCATCTCATAAAGCACCACGCCGAAGGAAAAAAGATCCGTGCGCGAATCCAGTTCTTTTCCTTTTGCCTGCTCGGGAGACATATACGCAACCGTTCCCAGAGTTGATCCCGGGCTGGTCAAGTGCTCTTCCACAGCCACGGCGGTTGGCGCAGTGACGTCAGGTACGTGGCTCGCCGATGCCGGATTCGCCTTCAACTTCGCCAATCCGAAGTCCAGAATCTTCGCGTGCCCACGCTTGGTCACAAAAATATTTGCCGGCTTAATATCCCGGTGCACAATGCCTTCGGCGTGCGCCGCATCCAACGCATCCGCAATCTCGATTCCCAACGCGAGGATCGTCTCCAACTCCATCGCTCGGCTGCCAATCAAATGCTTGAGAGTTGCCCCGTCCAGGAATTCCATTACCAGGAACGCGCGCCCATTCTCTTCGCCAATATCGTAGATCGTGCAAATATTCGGATGATTGAGAGCGGACGCCGCCTTGGCCTCCCGGCGAAATCTTTCTAAAGACTGACGATCCTGCGCCAGCTCTTCCGGTAAGAACTTCAGTGCAACGAAGCGGCCCAGGCGCGTGTCTTCGGCCTTGTACACCACACCCATGCCACCGCCGCCCAGCTTCTCAACAATTCGATAATGCGAAATTGTCTGGTCGAGCAAGAAGAACCTCGCCGTGCAGTAGCAGCCATGCTAGGCGGTGTTCAACATGATGTCAAAATTTTACAGCGAACACATAGCGAATCCCAATTGCGGCAACCACCAACAATGGGGGGTTACGCAGCGCTTCGTCGCCACGTATAATGATTTTGAACAAGATGTCATCCGATGCTGCGCAACCGACCCAATTCGCACCTGCCCGAGTGCTGGCTACACTGCTTAGTGTGCCCGCGCCGTTACCGTGCAAATCTCCCCACCCGGCTTCGTCCTAGTCTTTTCGGTAGTGACTAACAAATCCTTCTTCTGATTCCCTCGCTCTGCGTGTGTCTGGAAACAGCCCGCGCACTCTTCGAATTTTTATCGATTGGCCACAGCCCTGAGGAGGATTCCCATGACCACGAAGACGATGACCACAGCTGTAGAAGAAAAAATCGAGCCAAGAAAAGCAGGCCCAAGAATCAAGACCGCACTCCCAGGACCCAATGCCAAACGCGTGCTAGCGAGAGATGAGCAGTATATTTCGCCGTCCTATACGAGGTCGTATCCACTGGTCGCCAAGAGCGGCAAAGGCATTGTGATCACCGATGTTGACGGCAACGAGTTCTACGACTTCTCCGCCGGTATTGCCGTAACGTCAACCGGACATTGCCATCCGGACGTGGTCGCCGCCATGCAGAAGCAGACGGGCGAACTGATCCACATGTCAGGCACGGATTTCTATTACGAGAACATGGTTGAACTCGCGGAGCGTCTCTCGAAGATCGCGCCGATGCCTGGTCCGCACAAAATCTACTACGGTAACTCTGGAGCGGAGGCGATCGAGTGCGCGCTGAAGCTGGCTCGCTATCACACCAAACGCCAGAACATCATCGCGTTCTTTGGCGCATTCCATGGGCGCACCATGGGCGCACTATCGCTGACTGCCTCGAAACCGCAGCAACGGCGACGCTTTGCGCCGCTCATGCCGGGAGTGACGCACGTACGTTATCCGGATGTTTATCGCGGTTGCTCTGGTGGACAACAAGACGCGGAAAAGTTTGCGCTGGGCTGTGCGCGCTATATCGAAGAGAAGCTTTTCAAGACGATCCTCGCTCCGGAAGAAGTGGCGGCGATTTTCGTCGAGCCGGTGCAGGGCGAAGGCGGATATGTCGTTGCGCCAACCATTTTTATGCAAGAACTGAGGCGCATCTGCGATCGTCACGGAATCATGCTTGTTCTGGATGAAGTGCAGAGTGGAGTAGGCCGCACCGGCAAGTGGTGGGCGGTGGAACACACCGGGGTTGAGCCGGACATGGTTTGCATGGCAAAAGGAATTGCTTCCGGCATGCCGCTGGGCATCACGTTGACGCGGGCTGAAATCATGGACTGGGTGCCGGGATCGCACGCCTCCACCTTTGGAGGGAACCCAGTGTGCGTGGCGGCCGCGCTGGCTACTCTCGCCGTGATTGAAAAAGAAAATCTGCTCGATCACTCGGCGGAGGTGGGGGCGCACATGATGAAGCGCATGGCGGACTGGCCCGCGAAGCTGCGACTGGTGGGCGATGTGCGGGGGCGCGGCCTTATGCTTGGAGTGGAAATTGTGAAAGATAAGAAGACCAAGGAATACGGCGCGGCAGAGCGAGACCGAATCGTCGAGAAAGCATTCGAGCATGGCGTACTCTTCCTGGGCTGCGGCCCGAGCACCATCCGAATATGCCCTCCGCTAGTGGTGACCAAGGTAGAAGCCGACGTTGCGATGGACGTGCTGGAGGAGTGTATTCGAGAAGTAGGCAGGTAGGGATTTCTGCCTTTTTGCCACAAATTCCGACCCGAACGCGAGCGCAATATTGTGGTTACGTTTCGGCGATAAACATCAAGGGAACGACCCATCTGTCGACGCAATCGTTCCCGGAAATCCCTGACGGCCACACCGGATTGAACTCGCAGCTCTGCGCTCGTATACTTACAGCCCGCCATGAAAGTAATCGTAATTATTCCGGCTGCCGGACTTGGAACCCGAATGGCATCAAAGGCCGGGATTCAGGGCAAGGACAAGAAGACGCAGCCATCAAAGCAATTCACTGAATTGGCCGGAACACCAATTCTTATTCATACCCTGCGCAGGTTTGCCGCAGTGGGCGCGGTCAGCGAAATCTGGATTGCCTTACGAGACAATGAGATCTCCGGTTTCCGGACACGCTTGGAGACCGAAGCCCGGGACGTACTGGAGAAAAAGGTGGAGTTGGTGGTGGGTGGGGAGCATCGACAGCAGTCCGTGCAGAGTGCGTTGAATGCGCTTCGTGCGGCAGCTGGCGATATTGTGTTGGTTCACGACGCGGTGCGGCCGTTCGTGACCTCGGAAATCATTCAGGAAGTGATCGAGGGCGCTAAGAAATATGGCGCAGCCATCGCCGGCCTTCCCGCCGTCGACACAGTGAAGCAGGTCGAGCGCACTGCGGAAGGCGCGTTGATCAAATCTACAATCCCAAGGGTCGGAATCGTCCTGGCACAAACTCCTCAGGGGTTTCGCTATCACGTCCTCAAGAAGGCGTTCGACGAAGCGGCGGCTGATGGCTATGTCGGCACGGATGAATCTTCTCTGGTCGAACGATCGGGCCATGCAGTTGCCGTGGTCATGGGCTCCCCGCAGAACATCAAGATCACAGCTCCCGCGGATATGCAGCTGGCCGAGTTTTACTTAAAGACAAGTCACTGATCTCGCATACCACGCATTCTTAAGAGACCAGGCCATCGATCAACGAACGATTAACCGACAAATTATGAATCGAGAAAACACGAATCGACAAACCGCGAAGCCTGCCATAAGAATCGGTCACGGTTTCGATTCGCATGAATTCCATGATGGAATCCAGTTGAAGATTGGCGGTGTCGTGTTGGCGCATCACCGCGGTTTGGGTGGCCACTCCGATGGCGACGTTTTACTACACGCCATTACTGATGCTTTGCTCGGCGCCGTGGCTGCACCGGATATTGGAGCCCTCTTCCCGCCATCAGATCCGAAGTGGAAAGGTGCGGATTCTGCCGTATTCCTGCGCGAGGCCCTCCAGCGAGTGGAGCACGCCGGTTACGCCGTCGCGAACATCGATTCCAGCCTGATCCTGGCAGCACCGAAGATTGGTCCGCACGCCGGAAAAATTCGAGATCGTGTGGCCGAATTGCTGGGCGTGCCCGCCGATTGCGTCGGGCTCAAAGCAAAAACTCCGGAAGGTCTGAACCTGGATAACACCGCTATCGCTCACGTAGTGGTATTGATCGAGCGAACCGACCGTACGTAGAAGAAACTTGAGATCAGAACAGAGCATCCGTGATTTTGATCGCGAATTCGCCAGAATATTTTAGCCGCTGGATTCGCTCAACCCAGCCCTTCGCTTCGCCGCGCTGCCGCCGATTTCACGAACGCGTCAAAAATCGCCCGCGACGGCGGATCGTTCTCGACGGACCGTTCGGGATGCCACTGCACGGCGACAACAAAATGATCCGGCACCGTTCCTTCCAGTGCTTCGACGATTCCGTCCTCCGCGCACTGCCCCACAATTCGCAGGCCGTCGCCAACCTTATCGGCTGATTGATGATGCGATGAATTCACCGGCAGGACAGATCTTGCTGCATCGGCAAAAAGGATGCTCGCAAGCTTCGAATCGGGCGCCAGCTTCACTTCGTGCGCGACGGGAACCTTCTTCCCCGCCTTGTGATCGACGCGCCCGCGGAGTTCCTCCGGCAAAAAATCCGGAATGTGCTGAATGAGCGATCCTTTGCAATAAACATTCAGGCTTTGTAAGCCGTAGCAGATACCCAGAATCGGTTTGCGCTCGCGGTATGCATCCCGCAGCAGAAGTTGATCGACCTGGTCGCGAAGCGGATCGGCTGGTGCCGTATGGGAGGACCGTATTGCATCGAACTTTGAAGGGTCAACGTCCGCATTGCTGCCGGGTAGAAGTACGCCGTTACAGGCGTCCACAACTTTCTGCGCCTCTTCGAGGGTCCACCCCAGCTCAACGCGAACCGGTTCTCCGCCAGCCAGCCTCACGGCGTCTTCATATTGTGGAATCGATCGCTCCGCGTAGTCGCGATCGCCGGAATGCGGCATGGGAATGGCGATTCGGGGCAGATTGGCCGGCATGTCAACTCACTCTCGCAATCGCTGCCAAAGCCCTCGATTGCCGGAAGTGGCGAATCTCCATAGTGAGTGCAAGCACAAAAATGATGCCTCCCGCCACCACAGCCGCGGGGAGTGCAACGTGCCGGTATGCGACTGTCATATTCGGTTGCACGCCGCGGCTCATCGCTACAATCACTGTCCCTATAATTCCCCCCAGCAAGCTCACGGCAAACACCAGTAGAGTACCGATGAACGTCATCAGCAGAACGCGAACCGGAATCGCGTACCATCTGGGTATGCGGTTCTGAACTTTCTGCGGCATAACTCTAACCTACACCATGCCCGAGAGCGCTGCGTCGGTCAAGGTTCAAGTAGGTCAAGGTTCAAGTAGGTCAAGGTTCAGGTCGCTCGAGTTTAGGTCGCTCGAGTTTAGGTCGCTCGAGTTTCAGATCGTCGAACTCCGGGTCAGTCAGGCTCAGTAGGAAACCTTGTCCGGCTTATCCTTCCAAGCGCGAAACCCTTCCGCCGCCTGATCGCGCATTATTTGAACCATGGGGATTTTGCGCCGTTCGAACGGCTGCTCCAGTTCCCGATAGATAAACACATCGTCGAATCCAATGGCGGCCGCATCCGCCGCCGTGTTGGCAAAGTAAACGCACGACAGCCGCGCCCAGTAAATTGCGCCCAGGCACATGGGGCAAGGCTCGCAAGAGCTATAAATTTCGCAGCCCTCCAGGTCGAAGGCGCCAAGCTTCAGGCAAGCGCGGCGAATGGCCAGCATTTCCGCATGCGCGGTAGGATCATTCAGCGTGCTGACTTGATTCGCACCTTCCCCGATGATGGAGCCGTCTTTGACGACCACCGCGCCGAATGGACCTCCGCCCATGCGGACGTTGTCGACGGACAGTTGGATGGCCCGCGCCATGAACCGATTTTCCATGTCTTCACTCTAACCCGTAGGGTCCGTTTCGCGCCGCCGAAGTGCAAGACCCAAATGTGAGCAAGAGATGCGAGGATAAACGCGGCATGAATGATTGCTCGAAAAGATTGTCATTACGTTTCGTCGTAAGAACTGAACTACAGGAGAGAACTTGATCATCCTGCTGATGGGAGTATCGGGAGCCGGTAAGACCACAGTTGGACGCTTGCTTGCCTCCGAACTGGGATGGGACTTCGTGGACGCGGACGATTATCACTCGCAATCGAATATCGAAACAATGCGCTCAGGAATTGCCTTAACCGACGCCGACCGCGAACCCTGGCTGAAAGCCCTGACCACTCTGATTGCAGACAGAATGGCAACAGGCCAAAAAACTGTCCTGGCCTGCTCGGCTCTAAAACAGTCCTACCGAGATCGTTTCGCGGTCGGCTCGGAGGTCTGCATCGTTTATTTGAAAGTAAGCGTGCCTGTATTGCGGGAAAGATTGCGCCAGCGCCCACACCACTTCATGACGGAAGCGTTGCTTCAAAGTCAGCTCGCCACATTGCAAGAGCCCGAAGGCTCGGCCGCGGTGGATGGCGATGTTCCGCCCGCGGAGGTGGTGGCCCGTATATTGAAACAATTGGCTATGCGCTGAATCCTTGCGATGCTACAATCTAACTAACTGGTTAATTAACATAATGGCGGCCAATAAACAAATGCGTCCGGCGGACCGCAAGAGTCGCAATTCGACTCGCATGGGTTCGCGTAACCAGCCCGCGGAAAGCCGCGCCGCAATATTGCGCGCTGCTGCGCGAGAGTTTGCGGAGAGCGGCATTGCCGGCGCCCGTACCGACACCATCGCCCGCGAAGCTCACGTCAATAAGGCCCTTATTTATTACTACTTCAAGGATAAGGAAAATCTTTATGGCGCAGTGCTCGATTATGCATTTTCAGGAATGAGAGCCAACGTCTATCAGGCTCTCGATAGCAATTCCCCTCCGCGACAGAAAATCCTCGCCTACGCCGGCGCATACTTTGATTTCATCGCCTCGAATCCGATTTATCCCAAGCTGATGCAGCGCGAAATGATGAGGGCCAGGGAGGGCGATTCGTTGCATATCGACAGGCTGGTAAAAACCTACTTCCAGCCTATCTATGGTCGAGTGGGCCAAGTGCTTCTCGAGGGAATTGCCCAGGGCGAATTCCGCAAGGTGGACCCCGCTCACTTCATCCCCTCGATGCTGGCTGTGATCGTTTTCTATTTCAGCAGCGCCCCGGTGATGCGTCGGATCGTACGCTTCAATCCGCTCGCACCATTCCGGATTGCCGAGCGGCGCGCCGCAGTTCTCGATTTTATTTCCGCAGCTCTGTTTGTTCCAAGTGCAGTACCGCAAGGAGTCCGCTCATGAGCGCCCGCAACCGCTTCGTCATTCTTCTCAGCATCATCTTCGTAATCTCGGTGATCTACTACATTTTTTCTGCGGACCATTCAAGGGATCTGGTGCTGATTGGAACCGTCGATTCCAACCAGGTAATCGTCAGCGCCCAGGTGGAAGGACGCATTCAGAAGTTGCTGGTTGACGAAGGTACGCCGGTAAAGGCTGGCGACCTGATCGCGGTCCTCGATCCTTCTGAACTGCAAACGCAGGAAGCTGCCGCCGCGGCAAACATTGCGAGTCTGCAAAACAAAGTTGCACAGATGCAGCACACCGAACAATCGACCACCGGCTCCACGTCCAGTGATGTGGCGAATGCTCGCGCCAAGCTGGCTTCGGCCCAGGCGCAACTCCTGCAGGCAAAGGCAACGCTCGATCGCACCGAGAGTGACAGTCGTCGCATGGTCGCTTTGGCGAAGGCTGGCGTAGAGTCCGATCAGGATCGCGTGCAAGCTGAAACCAATTTGCAAGCGGCGCAAGCCACCGTACAAGCTCAGCAGGAATTGGTGAAGGCGGCGGAAGCGGACCTCACATCCGCCATCGCGCGTACCCAGCAAGCCAATGCCGCCAAGAGCACCGTGGAATCCACCGTCGCCGATCTCAAGAATGCCATCGCACAAAAAAATCAAGCCGCGGTACGCCTTGGATACACCAATGTTTACGCGCCCGTCAACGGCACGGTTTCGGTGCGCGCTGCCCGTCAGGGAGAAGTCGTCAACATTGGCGCTCCCATCGTCACCATTGTCGATCTCACGGATACGTGGGTTCGCGCCGCGATTCCCGAGACCGACGCCGACCACATCGGCTATGGGGATGTATTGAAAGTCCGGTTGCCGGGAGGCACCATCACCAGCGGAAAAGTATTTTTCAAAGGCGTGGAAGGCGACTTTGCGACGCAGCGCGATGTAAGCCGCCGCAAGCGCGACATCCGAACCATCATCCTCAAAGTTCGGCTTGACAATCCCAACGGTGCATTCGTCCCTGGAATGACAGCCGAGGTCCTGGTCTCGCCTGTTCAGCTAAAAGGCGAGAGCAATCCCAAGACCGCTGCCGCCGCGGGGCCGCAATGATGGCGGAACAGAACGCGAAAGCGAATGGCGCGGGCACCATTGCGCCTTCGGGAACTCCGTACGCTATTCAGGTGCAGAATATCGTCAAGAAATACGGGGACTTCACGGCGGTAGACAATATTTCCTTCAACGTATCCGACGGCGAAATCTTTGGCCTGCTCGGCCCCAATGGAGCCGGCAAGTCAACGCTGATTCGAATGATGACCACGCTGATTCCGATCACCGGGGGAACCTCGCACATTGCCGGACACGATGTCGCAAAGGATCCGAACGCCGTGCGCCGGACTATCGGCGTGATCCCGCAGGCGCTCACCAGCGACCTTGACCTTACCGTCGAAGAAAATCTGAACATCTACGCCAAGCTCTACGATGTTCCCGCCAAGGAAAGAGCGCGTTCCATCGACGAACTGCTAGCCCTGGTGGATCTAACGAAATGGCGGGCCGCGCAGACGAAAACTTTATCTGGCGGTATGCGGCGGAGATTAGAAATCGCCCGCGGCCTCGTCCATCATCCAAAAATATTTTTTCTCGATGAACCAACTACCGGCCTCGATCCGGTATCGCGCGTCGCCGTGTGGGAGATGCTGGGAAATATCAAAAGCCAACGTCAGTTAACAATTCTCATCACCACTCATTACATGGACGAAGCCGATCGTCTCTGCGACCGCATTGCGATTGTCGATCATGGCAAGCTGGTGGCTCTCGACACGCCCATGGCGCTAAAGGCCAGCGTGCCTGGATCGAACGTGATCGAAGCGCAGTTCGAAAATCCTCCCGCAGACTGGGAGCAGCGCCTGCACACTCTCGACGAAGCCACCAGCGTGCAGCATGAAGGCGCAGGCATGTACCGCGTGCTCACCGGCAACGGCTCGCGCACCACCACCGAACTTGTGGAAATGGCGGTTGCAGCTGGCGTTGCCGTGAAGTCGCTCTCGGTGCAGAACACCACGCTCGACGACGTCTTCGTTCACTACACGGGAAGGCAATTACGCGACGAACTTCAGAAAGCTTACGCATTCACCATGCCGCAGCGACCAGGGCTGCAGCCGTAGACGGCACAGGAATCTTTCTATGAATCGAATGATGGCCATTGTCGAGCGCGAGATGCGCAAGTTCTTCCGTTCCCCCGCGCTCATGCTGGCGTCGATGATCTTTCCTTTGGTCCAGCTCGTCATCCTGGGCAACGCCTTCGGTGGAAAAATCCGTGACGCGAAAATGGCCATCGTCGATCAGGACGGCGGCCCGCAGGCAGTGCGCGTAAAAGAAGCTTTCGATTCCGTTCACGCCAACATTCGCACCTTCGTCGCCATTCCTTACAACAGTGAGAAGAAAGCCGTCGAAGACGTGCGTGACGGCAAGCTGCAGGGCGCGGTAATCATCCCTCCGCAGTTCTCGCGCCGCATCTACGAGGAAAATCATCCCCGCATCGCGCTGATCGTCGACAATAGCGACAACTTTATGAGTTCCGCGCTGGAATCGGAGATGACCGATCTCACCAACGCGCTGAATCAGCCGACGATCTCGCCTCGCATTCTGCAACAAACCGCACTCGATACCGTGGAGCTTTATCCTTACATCGAATACATGAAGTATCTTCTGCCCGGTTCGCTCTCGCTCGCCATGTTCGTCTCCGTGATGATCGGCGGAGGAATGCTGTACATCGACGATAAAGCCCGCGGCGTGCATGAAGGTTATTTGGTCACCCCCATCACAAAGCTTGAACTGGTATTGGGACTAAATCTTGCGGGCACGATCAAAGCCGTCATGACGGGCATCATTATCTGCGTGATCGGATCGCTGATTGCCGGCGTAAGCACCATCTTTAATCCAATCACAATGTTGGGGCTGCTGGTGATGATCATCCTCACCTCTCTCGCCTTCAATACTATGATGTTTCTGCTCATGGTCCGCATCGAAGACCCGCTGGTGCCGCGGGCCCTGTTCGGCATCCTAAACACATTGCTGTTTTTTCCCAGCGGGTCCATCTATCCCATTCAAGCGTTTCCCAAGTGGCTGCGTGTCATCGCGCACGCCGATCCGTTCACCTACGCGGTGGATGGTTTCAAATGCCTCCTACTCAAAGAGACCACGCTGTCGGCTGTCTGGGGCGACATGCTGTTCCTCTCCATCTTCGCCGCCGTAACTCTCGGCATCGCAATCCCGCTCTTCAAGCGGACACTCTAAGAGAATCTGCGTTCTTGCGATTTCCCCGGCAACTTTTGACTTCCCACCGGCGTCCATTATGCTAGAAGATGTATGACTCTCCTGGACGCCAAGTCGTATCACCCTGAAATCGAGCGCAAGAGAAGAACGCGCAATATCTCCATCGTGATTCTTATTCTCGTTGTCGCAGCCCTGGTTTGGTTCAATCGATTCTGGCCAGAAAAGCATGTAGCGGAAAAGTTTTTCGCGGCGCTCCAAAAACAAGACTTCGCCACCGCCTACGGCATTTACTACAACGACCCCGGTTGGAAGGGACATCCGCAGAATCACGCTCAATATCCCTTCAATGAATTCTGGCAGGATTGGGGGCCGGGCGGACAGTGGGGCGTGATTAAGAATTACAAGGAGTATGGAACCAGCAACTGCCCGGGAGGTGGCAGTGGAGTGGTGGTCGATCTTATTGTGAACGACCGCGCCCAACACGCGCAGGTCTACGTGGACAAGCACGATAAGACGATCAGCTCGCCACCGTGCGATCTGGAATTCCGCTAGCGAATCGTTCTCCGAACAGTTCCAACACTTTGTTCAGCGAAGTTTCATCTCCAACGTTCACGGATGTTTTCGAGCGGTCGATCTGCCGCATCAGCCCGCACAAAACCTTTCCCGGACCAATCTCGACAAAAGTCTGCACCCCATTCTCAATCAGCAGACGCATGCTTTGTTCCCACTTCACGGCGCCGGTCACCTGCTCAATGAGAGTGGAACGGGCCCGCAGTTCGTCGGTAACGAATGCCGCATCCACGTTGCAAACGACAGGATAGACCGGCCTTTGCGTTTTCAGCGCGTTCAAGTCCGCAGCCAGCCGGTCTTGCGCGGGCTTCATCAGCGAACAATGGAAGGGTGCGCTCACCGGCAACAGTTTTGCGCGCTTCGCACCGCGCTCGTCGGCCAGCTTCGCCCCGCGTTCCACCGCCGCCGTGTCTCCGGAGATTACAATCTGCTCCGGCGAATTAATGTTTGCCGGCGAACAAACCTCACCTTGCGCCGCGTCCGCGCAAACTGCGGCAACCTTCGAAAGTTCCATTCCAAGAATCGCCGCCATCGCCCCAACTCCAACCGGCACGGCCTCCTGCATATATTTTCCGCGATTCCGCACTGTGCGCACGGCATCGGAGAACTTCATTGTGCCTGAGGCGACATGCGCTGAATATTCTCCCAGGCTGTGGCCCGCCACGAAACACGGCCGGGAAACTTTCCCCTCAATAACTCTCAGCGCCGCAATCGAAACGGTCAGAATCGCGGGCTGAGTGATTTCAGTCAGCCGCAACTGCTCTTCCGGCCCCTCAAAGCACAATTGCGACAATTTATAACCCAATGCATCGTCCGCTTCTTCAAACGTCTGCCGGGCGATGGGGTATTTCTCGAAAAGATCTTTCCCCATGCCAACTGCTTGCGAGCCTTGACCGGGAAAGATAAATGCGATCCCGCTCTGGACTGTGCCCGATGCGCTCAACTTCGATTCGTCAGGCTTAGGTTCAGCGACTTTGGAAGCTTCAGTGGAATCAATCATTGTTTTTCTACGTGATAAAACTAAAGCGCCGGCGCGGCTTCCGTCTCCACGATTGCTGGATGAATCGCCGCTAACCCCTGCTCAATCGACTGATTGATGTTTCGCTCGGAGAGCTCCGCGGCCACACGCACCGCATTCTTGATTGCGTTCGCATTCGAAGATCCGTGCGTGATGATGCACACGCCCTTTACACCCAGCAGCGGCGCCCCGCCGTACTCCGTATGATCGATTCGCTTTTTGAAATCCGAGAAGGCACTGCGCGAAAGCATATACCCAACCTGCCGCGTAATGGTCGATCTTAAGGACTCCTTCAACACCGTCCGCACAAGATTCGCAACCCCCTCGGAAATTTTCAGCGCGACATTCCCGACAAAACCATCGGCAACAATCACATCCACGTGCCCATTGAACAGGTCGCGGCCCTCTACATTGCCGACGAAGTTCAACGGCAGCCGCTTCAATAAGGGAAACGCCTCCCGGGTCAAATCGTTCCCCTTAGTTTCCTCTTCTCCAATCGAGAGCAAACCTACCCGTGGAGACTTGCCCAGACCAAATGATGACCGCCCCGATTTTAGATCGCCAAATTTAACACCCCCGAAGATCGACCGGAAATAAATCTCGCCCATCACCGCGAACTGCTCGAGATTATGCGGCTTGCAATCCACGTTTGCCCCCACATCGAGCAAAATCGCGGCCGCCCCGGAAGAGGTTGGAAACACCGCGGCCAGCGCCGGACGGTCCACGCCGCGCAGCGCTCCCAATATCATTTTGGCTGCAGCCATGGCAGCGCCAGTGTTGCCCGCGGTAACAAATCCCGCGGCCTGCCGCTCGCGCACCAGTCGGAGTCCGGCATGGATGGAAGAGTCGCGCTTGGTGCGCACAGCCTGGACAGCTTTATCGTCCATAGTGATGACTTCGCTGGCTTGGACAATCTCGATGGGCAGGCGCGCCGCCGCGGGATGGCGATCCAATTCGGCCTGAATAATATCGGTTGGGCCAATCAGCAATACGCGCACGTCGTAGTTGCGCGCAGCCTGGATCGCGCCCTCGATTTCAGGCTTGGGCGCCCGGTCTGAACCCATCGCATCCAGCGCGATCACGCTAGGCATGGTTGGCGGAGTTAGCTGGCTTCTTCGACTTGCAGAACGTCGCGGCCTTTGTAGTAGCCGCACTTGGCACAGGCGCGATGCGGCATTTTCTTCTCGTGGCAGTTGGGGCACTCGGAGAGCGAATGGCCTTTTAGAGCGTCATGCGCCCGCCGCGTGGAGGTGCGCTTCTGAGAATGTCGTCGTTTCGGATTAGGCATGGTCTAAACTTCCTCTCGCAAGGCCGCTCGGCCTCGCATCAATCGATCTGTAAGAAAATTGGTCAACTGGAAACTTAATGCGCCAGCTTGCCGCGAATATCTTTTAGCGCCGCCCAGCGAGGTTCTTCGCGCGGAATCACGCACGAACATTCTTCCTCGTTCCGGTTCTTGCCGCACTGCGGACAAAGCCCCTTGCAATCCTCGCGGCACGTGAGCTTTAACGGGACGGCCAGCAGGATCTGCTCTCGAATCACATCATCGAGCAGAATTCCCTCGCCTTCATAATAGCTGATTTCCGCCTCGGCGTCGGTTACCGACATCTCGTCGCGACCTGCATCCGCGCCCTGCGGACGATATAGCAAATCAAATTCGCGCTTCACATCCTCTGTCAACGGCTCAAGGCATCGAGCGCAAAAAGACCCCAGACTGGTCGTTAAGCGGCCTTGAATTCTAATATCTTGAATGACTTTGTGTTTCCCGTGATGCTCTTCCACCAGATCGGCGCGTCCGTTGCTCTCGATCAGTGTAATCTGCCGGTAATCGGAGCCAAGATCAATCGCGCCCGGCTCGAACCTCTCCGCAAACTCGATCGGATGAAGTTCCAAATCCTTGATTTCGAAGAACATCGGAAAACCTCCGCTGCACGCCCGCCTAACAACCGGAAGCGCGCCCTGCCTGCGGAGCACGCCAAGAAGACGCAAGTGCCGCAAAGAGCAATACGCAAGCATAAAGCCAGTCCGAAAGGGGTGTCAAGCTCCGCTCGGCCATCGCTCTACCCATGGCATATGCTATGCTTTCCATAGGGTTACCCTATGCCTACTCTGTATGTAGAAAACGTTCCCGACTCGTTATACAAGGCTCTTCGCAAACGCGCTCGTGAAAGCCGCACTTCGATCGCGGCGGAAATAATTTCGCTCCTCGCGCAGAACGTCCCTACAGCGGAAGAGTTACAAAAACGGCGGGAGTTTTACAAACGAATGGCCGAACTTCGTGCTCGGCCGATTGAAAGCTCCGGGGGATTTCCAACCGCCGAGCAGATGATCAGCGAGGATAGGGATCGTTGACCAATTTTGTTTTGGATGCCAGCGTTGCCCTCAAATGGATAATTCCATCGGAAGCGGAAACTCTTATCGAAGACGCTCTCCGGCTTTTGCGCCGTTATACGTCTGGCGAAATCGGCTTTGTGGTACCGGATATTTTTTGGGCCGAAGTTGGCAATGTAATCTGGAAGGGAGTCCGTCAGCAGCGATGGTCGCAATCCTTTGCGGAACGCGCCGTCTCGGATCTCAGAGAGCGTGAGTTCTTCACCGTCTCATCTCACAGCTTGCTGCCTGAGGCTCTCATCATCGCGCTTGCGCATAATCGCACTGTTTACGACTCCCTCTACGTGGCTCTGGCAATTCAAAGCAAAACTCAGATGATCACCGCGGATGAGAGATTGGCCAACGCCCTGGCAGCCAGTTTGCCCGTGAAGTGGCTGGGTGCATTCGGCATCGAATAGTCAAGGCGGTTCGGCAAGGGGGCATTGGCCTGTCAACTTAAAATCGGCAGCGCGCGTACCCTCTTTTTGGTCGCCGCATAAATTGCATTGCACAGCGCCGGCGCAAGCGGCGGCACGGAGGGCTCTCCAATTCCCGTAGGCGCCTCCGCACTCGGCACTGCATAAACTTCAACCGCGGGAGCCTCTTCCATCCTCACCGGCGCGTAATCGTCGAAATTTCCCTGCACTACGCGTCCCTTTTCAATCGTGATCTTCGCCCGTAACGCATTGCTCATCGCATAAATCACTCCGCCCGGAATCTGCTGCTCCAAAATTCCGGGATTTACGACTTGCCCACAATCTACCGCGGCCACCACCCGATGTACACGCGGTGCGTCCTTCTCCATACTGATCTCCACTACCTCCGCCACATAAGACGAAAAACACGCAAAACATGCGATTCCGCGAAAGCGGCCGGTTGGCAATGGTTTCGTCCATCCCGCCTTTTCAGCGGCGAGTTGCAGAACCCCTCGCATCCGCGCCGTGTGCCACGTGGTCCCAAAAAACGTAATGTCCTGATCCTTGCCCTGATTCTGCAACAGCATGTGCAACCGGTACTCCAACGGATCTTTCCCCGCAGCCGCTGCCAGTTCGTCGATAAAACTTTCGCTCGCAAACGCCACTTGCAGCGCATACACCGACCGCATCCATCCCAGGGGCACGGCCGTCTCCGTCAACACATACTCCAGTAAAACGTTCGGAACGCCGTAAACAAATGCGGCCTCATCCGGCAGGTCCGGATCCACTCCGTTCGGTCCCGGCTGGCCCTTTTGGCCGCTTATCGAAGGGGCGATGATCCGATGCGTGAAAGCCAGCGGCCATCCCGATCCATCGACTACCGCGCTCAACTGATGCAAACTCGCGGGACGATACATCGAAGACCGCATGTCATCCTCGCGGGTCCACAACACCTTTACCGGCGTTCCGTTTTTCGAATCGCTCAACTTTGCATCACGCAGCGCTTTCGAGACCAACCCCGCTTCCACGGCATAATCATGCTCGAGCCTCCGCCCAAACCCGCCGCCCATCAGCGTGACGTTCACCTTTACCAGATCCGGATCAAGCCCCACAGCTTGCGCTACCGCATCCCGGCAATCCTGTGGAACCTGCGTGGGAGCCCACAGTTCGCAAGCATTCCCCGAATAATTCGCCGTACAGTTCCCTGGCTCCATCGGCGCATGCGCCATAAACGGCAATTGATATTCTGCCGAAATTTTCCCTCCCTTTGCCTTCGAGACATCACCCATCGAAAACAAGCTGACGCCCTTTTTCGCCGCGCCCTGCTTCAGTGATTCGAGCACCGCCGCAGTGTTCAAATCTTTATTAGGTCCATCGCTCCATGTAAGGTTCAACAGCCTCCGGCCTTCCATCGCGCCCCAAACGCTGTCGGCGACCACCGCAACGGCTGCGTCGCCAATCTTTCCGGCGTACCTGACGTCGGCGATTTTCCTCGCGTCCTTATCGTCGAAACTTGCCAGCTTTCCACCAATCACCGGGCACCGCGCCAGCACCGCATACTTCATGCCGGGCGTCTTGAAATCGATGCCAAACACCGCCGCACCCTTCACCTTCGCAGGCGTATCCACTCG
>Ga0182015_10001937_pt1 | contig 26198 bp, 22 predicted proteins | sample 712P3MmetaG_FD_120478 | JGI IMG/M metagenome (GOLD analysis project Ga0182015, IMG submission 120478) | Permafrost microbial communities from Stordalen Mire, Sweden - 712P3M metaG | ecosystem: Environmental > Terrestrial > Soil > Wetlands > Permafrost | place: Sweden: Stordalen | collected...
ACCTAAGGAGACTAGTTCCATGACCGTACTTACCCGTTTTGAGCCATTCCGTGAGTTTTCCACCCTGCAGGACCGCATCAACCGCGTCTTCCGCGAGTCCTACGGACGCGAGGGCGCAGATGAATCCCTCACCACCTCGAGTTTTGCCCCCGCAGTTGATGTCTACGAGGACGAGCACAACGTCACGTTGAAGATCGAGGTCCCGGGCATCGACGAGAAAGACATCGACGTCCGCCTGGAGAACAACACCCTCACCGTGCACGGCGAGCGCAAAATCGAGAAGGAAGAGAAAGAAGAGAACTATCGCCGTGTGGAGCGCCAGTATGGCAGCTTTACCCGCACCTTTACTCTGCCCACCACCGTGGATTCCGAGAAAGTTTCGGCAACCTACGACAAGGGCGTGCTGAAGATCGCTCTGCCCAAGAAGGCCGAAGCCAAACCCAAGCAGATCAAGGTCAATGTCGGCGGCGAGAAGACCGTCGAAGCCAAGGCCCCCAGCAAAGCCGCGTAAGTGAGTGAGCGATGCTCATGTGGGGACAGCCGCGCACCTGCCCTGAGCGGAGTCGAAGGGGCTGTCCGGTCGAGCGCAACTCGACTTGCTTCTGGACGGGAGGCGGTAGGGCTGACCGCCTCCTTATAATTTTTCTGTGCTGGAGGGGGGGCTCTTTTTATGTTGTTGTCTGCGTTCCTAGAATCCCAAGGTTACAAACGGATTTCTCTCACCCGCAACGGTCTCGGGCACCTTGAAACTACAGGCATCCTTGCTGGCCACGCAGTTCGGGTGCTTATTGACACTGGAGCGGGAGCCACAATTGTGGCCCTGCCAATTGCCCAGGATCTCGGGCTGGAACTCATATCTGAAGGACACACAGGCGGAGGAGCTGGAGGAACGAATCTGGAGACATTCAAGGTGAAGAACAATGTGAGTTTAACTCTTGACAATGCTGTGCCAAGGCCGAAAGCGCTGATTGCCATGGATTTGAGCCACGTGAATGCAGCCCTGGGATTGAAAGGGGGGTCTGCCGTGGACGTTATCCTCGGGGTCGACGTTTTTGAAAGACAAGCAGCCGTAATCGACTACGGAACCAGCTCTCGGTTTCTGAGGGACGCCGAAGGCGTTGAAGATAAAAGCGACGTTCAAGAGTCGAGTGGAGAAGCGCTGCTCGAAAGGAGTTCAACATAATGCCCATCCGTTGGGATAAATTCACCGTCAAAGCGCAGGAAGCCGTTCAGCGCGCGAACAATCTTGCTTCTGAGCACGGCAACCCTGAGCTTCTGCCCATCCACCTGCTCGCCGCGCTGCTTGAAGACAAAGAGGGCATCGTTTCGCCGGTCCTCGAAAAAATCGGCATCGGTCCGCAGGCAGTTCTCAGCGATCTCTATCGCGACATCGAAAAACTCCCCAAGGTTTCCGGAGAAGCAGCCCAGGCCACGCTTTCGAACGCCTCCAACAAGCTGCTCGAACAGGCCTTCAAAGAAGCCGCCAACTTCAAGGACGAATACGTTTCCACTGAGCACCTTCTGCTCGCCATAACACACCTCAAACAGGACACGGCCCAGCAGATTCTCGCCCGCCACGGCGCAACTTACGACGCGATCCTGAAAGCTCTGACCGCCATCCGTGGCTCCCAGAAAGTTACCGACCAGAATCCCGAAGCCAAGTACCAGGCTCTCGAACGCTACGCCCGCGATTTAACCGAGCAAGCCCGCCGCGGCAAACTCGATCCGGTCATCGGCCGCGACGAAGAAATCCGCCGCGTGGTTCAGGTTCTCTCGCGCCGCACGAAAAATAATCCCGTGCTCATCGGCGAACCGGGCGTGGGAAAGACCGCCATCGTCGAAGGCCTGGCCCAGCGCATCATCTCGGGTGATGTGCCCGAGGTGCTCAAGAACAAGCGCGTGGTCGCACTCGATCTCGGCGCCATGCTGGCCGGAGCAAAATATCGCGGCGAATTTGAAGACCGCCTCAAGGCCGTCTTAAAGGAAATCGAAGACTCGCAAGGCCAGGTCGTTCTCTTCATCGATGAGCTCCACACCCTGGTCGGCGCCGGTGCCGCCGAAGGTGCCATCGACGCCTCCAACATGCTCAAACCTGCTCTGGCTCGCGGAGAGCTGCGCGCCATCGGCGCCACCACGCTCAACGAGTACCGCAAATACATCGAAAAAGACGCCGCCCTCGAACGCCGCTTCCAGATTGTTTTTGTCGGCGAGCCCAATGTCGAAGACACCATCGCGATTCTTCGCGGCTTGAAAGAGCGTTACGAAGTGCATCATGGGGTTCGTATAAAAGATTCCGCCATTGTCGCCGCCGCCTCGCTTTCGCATCGCTACATCTCGGATCGTTTCCTGCCCGACAAGGCCATTGATCTCATCGACGAAGCCGCCGCCTCGATTCGCATCCAGATCGATTCGCTTCCCACCGATATCGACCAGCTGGAACGCCGGGCCACGCAACTTGAAATCGAAAAGCAGGCGCTGAAGAAGGAAGACGACCTGAACTCCAGGGAACGCCTCTCCGTCATCGAGAAGGAACTCGCCGAGATTCGCGAGAAATCCAACGCCCTGAAAGCCAATTGGAAAAAAGAAAAAGATCTGATCGCCCGCTCGCGCGAGCTGAAAGAACAAATCGAGAAGCTCAAGATCGAAGAGCAGGCCGAAGAGCGCAAAGGCAACCTGCAGCGTGTTGCCGAAATCCGCTACGGATTGTTGCGGCAAGCCGAAGAAGAGTTAAAGCAACTGAACGCCAAGATCGACGGCCCCGCGGGCAAAGGCTCGCGAACTCCGCGCATGCTCAGAGAAGAAGTGGATGAAGAAGACATCGCCCGCATCGTCTCCAAGTGGACCGGCATTCCCGTCTCCAAAATGCTTGAAGGCGAAGTGAAAAAGTTGGTCACCATGGAAGACCGCCTGCGTCTGCGGGTCATCGGCCAGGACCAGGCTTTGGAGCGTGTCGCCAACGCCATCCGCCGCTCCCGCGCCGGACTCAGCGATCCCAAGCGCCCCATCGGTTCATTCATTTTCCTAGGTCCGACGGGCGTTGGGAAAACCGAACTCGCCCGCGCCCTCTCTGAGTTTCTGTTTGATGACGAGCGCGCCCTGTTGCGCATCGACATGTCCGAATATATGGAGAAGCATTCGGTCGCGCGCTTAATCGGCGCACCTCCCGGCTACGTCGGTTATGAAGAGGGCGGGCAACTCACCGAACAGGTGCGGCGCCGTCCCTACGCAGTGGTGCTCTTCGACGAAATCGAAAAGGCACATCCGGATGTTTTCAACATCCTGCTGCAGATCATGGACGACGGCCGCCTCACTGACAGCAAGGGCCGTGTCGTGGACTTTAAGAACACGATTCTGATCATGACGTCGAACATCGGATCGAGCTATCTGCAATCCGACCACCTGCAAACACCCAAAGAGTTTGAGAAGGCCAGCGAACAGGTCTTGAACGCGCTGCACGGCCACTTTCGGCCCGAGTTCCTGAACCGTGTCGACGACATCATCGTGTTCAGTCCGCTCGGCAAAGAGCAGTTAGTGAAAATCATCGAACTGCGCCTCGAAGATGTGCGCCGCCTGCTCGCCGACCGCAAAATTTCGATCGAGCTCACTGACGCTGCCAAAGAATTGCTCTTCACTCAAGGCTACGACGCGAACTTCGGAGCGCGTCCGCTGAAGCGCGCCATTCAGAAGCTGGTGCAGGATTCGCTGGCTCTAAAGATTCTCGACGGAGAGGTCCTGCACGGCGACCACATCGTGGTAGATGTCGACAAGAAAGCCGGCAAGATGAAATTTAAAGTCAGCAAGCGCGTGGGTGAGAACGAGCCGGTAAAGGCGAAGAAGTAAATATTGGCCACGGATTACACAGATTCCCACGGATAACTCTAAGTCTTAAAGAAATCCGTGCAGATCCGCTTAAATCCATGGCCAAGAGGTTGACCTTCTTAAGCCAGGTCAAACAGCAGAACTTCCGCGTTCTCGGTGCCCTTGATGCTCAACTTCTTTTCTTCGCTGATCGCTGCGCCGTCGCCCTGACCCAGCTTTTTTCCATTCAACTCGACTGCACCGCGCGCTACCTGCAGCCAGCCGTGACGTCCCTGGCCGAAGTCGTGCGACACTTCCTCCCCCGGCTTAAGCAAGGACACGTACAGCTTTGCGTCCTGGTTAATCTTCACGGACCCGTCCTGTGCATCGCGCGAAGCAATGAGCCGCAACTTGCCGCGCTTTTCTTCCTCAGGAAAGGATTTCTGCTCATAGCTCGGCTGCAAGCCATCTTTCTCCGGCACGATCCATATCTGCAGCAAGTGCGCCGCCTCCGTGGTTGACGGATTGAACTCGCTGTGCCGAATGCCGCTCCCTGCCGTCATGCGCTGGCCATCGCCCGGCAGAATCACCGATCCAGTCCCCAGGCTGTCCTTATGTTCGAGCTTTCCCTCGAGGATGTAAGTGATGATTTCCATATCCCGATGGGGATGCGTCGGAAATCCGTTGTTAGGCGCAACCCAGTCTTCGTTGATCACGCGCAACGACTGGAATCCCATCCATTTCGGATCCCAATAATCATTAAAACTAAATGTGTGGTGAGTCTTAAGCCAGCCGTGGTCGCCGCCGCCGCGTTCGCCGCTTTTTCTGATCTGAATCATGGTTACCTCCGAGTAACTGATGTGGTTATAACGACTTAGTAATCAATCTTTAGATGTGCTAACTGCCCGGACGATTCACGGCTCGTCTCATCGCGTTGTCAATCCTGAAGCGCCGATTTTTTGGCGTCGAAGACCTCCGCACTTTTTAGCACGTTCGATCCGTGCGCCTACTCTCGCACGAAAGCCTCGATCAGCTCGGGCGACGCGGCCAGGTACCACGCAATCACGACTCGCACCATGATTTGGGCGCCATAAAAAAAGAAACGCCAAGTCAGATCTCTCGCCGCTGCGGAAACCGCTGGCACCGATCCCGCGACTCCGATCACCATGAGGACGATCGCGCACCAGCGCGCCCAATTTCGTAACCGGTAAAGCCCCCAGCCGACCAACGCCCAGCCTGCGCCTACCGATAAAGCCGTCTGAGGTCCAGTTAGCTCTCTCCCATACGTAACCCCCGCTCCCAACGCCATTGAAAACGTGCCGGGGGCAACGACCTCGAGGATGCCGATGGCGACCAGATACCCCGCGACCAGAAAAAACAGAGCTGCGATCACTGTGACACTGGCCGGGCGTTCCATAGGATGAGAGTACCGCAGTCTCTCAGGAGAAATGCCGATTGGGTCTATGGCACACTAGCTGCATGCCTAGCCTCACTTTCGGCGACTTCGAACTCAGCATCTTCTCCGACGGCACTTACCTGCTCGATGGCGGCGCATTTTTCGGCGTGATCCCGAAGATCATGTGGTCGCGCAAAGCAGCCGCGGATGAAAGAAACTATGTGCAGGCGGGACTCAACTCGCTGCTCATCCGGACGGGCAAGCAAAACGTGCTGGTTGAAACCGGCATGGGCAACAAGCTCTCCGAGCGCATGGTCAAGTTTTACGGCCAGCCCGCGCAGTTGCTGGCAAATCTAGCCGCCGGGGGAGTCGCGCCGGAAGACATCGACATCGTCATCAACACGCACCTCCACTTCGACCACTGCGGCTGGAATACCGTGCGCGACAAAGATGGCAAGATCGTTCCAACTTTTCCGCGCGCAAAGTACTACGCGCCAGAGGGAGAGTGGCAATACGCGCGCCGCCCCAGTGAGCGCGACTCCATCAGTTATATTCCCGCCAACTACGACCCGCTCGTGCAGAGTGGCCAAATGACGCTGCTCAAAGGCGGCGAGGAAATCGTCCCCGGCATCTCGGTGAAAACGTTCCCGGGTCACACCGCGCACATGCAAGCCGTGATTGTCGAAAGTGGAGGCCGCACTGCCTGCTACATTTCCGACCTTATCCCCACCGCCGCACACATCGACCTCACCTGGGGCATGGGCTTCGACCTCTACCCGCTGCAGACCATCGAGAGCAAGAAGGAGTACTACGCGCAGGCTCTCCTAGGGAAATGGCTGACTGTCTTTACGCATGACGCGAAAGTGCCGTGGGCTTATGTGGACAAGGATGAGGCGGGGAAGATGGTGGCGCGGGAACCGCTTCGCCCAAAGAGTTGATGAGCCTGAGATTCCTCCGCCCGCGAAGCAGAGCGCGGGCTGTCGGAATGACATCCCTTTTTTTGGGATTTGCTCAAGCGGAACAGCTAATTACTGGAAGCCTCTGATAAGCAGCGGGTAAGGACGCACCAAACAGTAGTCACTTCAGCCCGTCCACCACATACAAATCCGAAAGCATTCTGCCGAGTGAGTAGGCGTACGACTTCCCATCCGCGCTGAACCTCACGCTGGGCGCCCGTTGCGCGCCGGCGGGATCGGGAGGGACGATTTGCTTCCACAGCTCACGGCGGCCGGTGGCGAGGTCGATGCGAGTGACGTCGACCGGTATGCCGCGGGAGCGCAGTAACAGGCTCTTGCCGTCGGCCAGAAAACGGAGTGGGCTTTCGTCCGGCCCAAGGGTGAAGTTCACTTTCTGCGGATCACCCCCGGCGAGGGGATAGAGCGCGACCTCGCGTTTGCTATCGGCGGCAAGAAGGTATTTGCCGTCGAACGTGAGAATGTAACCGGTGACGCCCTCGGGAGTGATGGCGCGCGGAGCGCCGCCTTGCACGTCCAGGATGTAAGTGCGGAGGCTGCGCCCTGGATCGGACTGAGTGTAAACAATCGATTTGCCGTCGGGAGTCCAAACTGCCCGGGCGTGGTCGACCTTGTCGTCGGTGAGCTGGCGGGGTTCGCCCACGCCCGTGGGCAAAAGCGTCAACTTGGCGGGACTGCCGTTCTCGGCAACCGCCCATTTTCCATCCGGAGAAAGCGCGCCAAAGCCACCATCTCCCAAACGCACTGCGGGCGAGCCATCGGTTTTGCGCAGAAAGATGCTGTAGTTTCCACCCACCGCTTCGCCAGTCTCGGAGAAGAGCAGCGTTTTCCCGTCATCGGAGAGGTCGCCAAGCAGCGTCCAGTCGAACCAGGTCAGGCTGCGCTCGCGGGTCTCCCCGGGAGCCAGCGCGAACATGCTCAAGCGCGTCTTGTCGGCGGTCAGCAAAAGCAAGCCCGTATGGCTAATGTCGTGGAGGGTGAGTCCGCCAGGGGCGCGATAGATGAGCCTCTCTTTGCCGGAAAAATCCAGCGCATAGATGGAGCGCGCCGACCCGCCCGGCACGGCAGAAAACCAGACTTCCTTGCCATCGGGACTCCACGCTAACCCTTGGACACTAGTGTAGAAAGAAGAACTGGCTTTGCGATTTCCGTGGGTGTCGACGATCACGATGCGGCCATCGTCGCCGCCGGGGACATGGTCGGCGATGGCGAGAAACTCCCCGCTGGGCGAAAAGCGCACATGGCTTACCCAACTCCGCGGCTGATAGATTACGTTGCCGATCGGGTATTCGAGATGCGAAAGATTATTCGCACTCGGGCGGATGACGGCGAGGGACTGGCCATCGGGCGACCAGTCTGCCCAGTGAACATTGTCGACCACCTCGCGCGGCGCGCCTCCAGCCAGCGCTACCCGGGCCAGCGTTCCCGATTGCACGAAGTGGGCGAAAGGCGCGGGGTGCAGGGAGATTGCCATCTCGCCTTTGGACGAAATAGAAAGAATCTGCGCCGGCGGCAGCCCGACCGAGCGCGAATCGGAGCTATCGAAGCGAGTGGAGAAAACTTCCCACGGCGCGCCTTCCCAGGTTGCGCCGTAAATAATGGTCTGGCCGTCGGGGGCAAAGCGCGCATCCCAGATGGTGCCGTTGCGAAAAGTGATTTCGTGGAAGGTGGGATTCGCAGCCGCGCCGCGATGAGCGAACCGGTAGACGCCCGCCCAGGACGCGAGCAGCAGCAGTCCGCCAAGAACGGGCAGTTGCCAGCGACGAGTAGTTGGCTCTTCTTCCATCTGCAAGGCACGCACGCCACCTCGGCTAGAAACCGAAATGTCGGTGAGGGCTTCCAGGTTGAAGGCCACATCGCGCGCCGATTGAAAGCGCTCGGCAGGATTTTTTTCCAGGCAATGCCGGACGATGCGCTCGAGCGCGGACGAGACGTTGCGGTTGGTCTCGGCGAGGTCCGGGGGATCCTCCTTGAGAATAGCGCTCATGGTATCGACGGCAGAGTCGCCGTGGAAGGCGCGCTTGCCGGAAAGCATTTCATAAAGGATTGCGCCGAAGGCAAAAATATCGGAGCGCGAATCAGCCGCTTTGCCGCGAACCTGCTCGGGCGCCATGTAGCCCACGGTGCCCATCACGGTTCCGGCATCGGTTGCAATTTGCTGCGTGGGAGCGTCGCCGGAATCATCGGCTTCGGGCCGGGTTAGCTTGGCGAGGCCGAAGTCGAGAATTTTTGCCCGGCCGTCGTTGGTGATGAAGAGATTTTCCGGCTTCAGGTCGCGATGGACAATGCCCTTGTCGTGAGCGGCGGCCAATCCGCTGGCAATCTGACGCGCGTAGTCGATGGCCTTGCGGCCAGGAAGAGGGCCATCGCGCAGGCGATCTCGAAGGGTCTCGCCTTCCAGCAGTTCGGAAACTACATAGGGCGCGCCTTGGACGTCGCCGATATCGAAGATGGAAAGAATGTTGGGATGGTTGAGAGCGGCGGCGGCGCGGCATTCCAGCGCGAACCGCTGCAAACGGTCGACATCGGCCGAGAATGATGCGGGAAGAATCTTGACCGCGACGTCGCGGTTGAGGCGGGCGTCACGGGCGCGGTACACCTCGCCCATTCCGCCAGCGCCCAGCGGAGATAGAATTTCATACGGGCCGAGTTTCGTGCCAGAGGTCAGTGCCATGCGTGGGCATGATTATATTCCAAGAGCTCCTCGCCTGGCGGGGCTTGCTATCGACGGATGCGTGCGCCGTTAAGCGTTGGGAATTGCTGCGGCAGTTTCGCGGGCGAGAGCCTGCCCTGAGCTTGTCGAAGGGGCGCCCGCGCCACCTAACCTTGCTTCGAAGAATTCCTCCACCCGGCCCAGAATCTCTACCGCGCTCTTCGACTCATAGATCGCCTTGCGCAGCGCCGCTCCCCCCGGCACGCCGTGCGTGAACCAGGAGGCGAACTGCTTCATCTTGCCGACGGCGTCCGGTAGTTCCTCTTCGATCAGCATCTGGAAGTAGGTGCGGATCATCTGGTAGCGGTCAGCCTCTGAGGGCTGGTCGTAAAGCTTGTCGGCTGCTGATGTTTCCGGCAACACCCATGTGGGGACAGCCGCCCTCGGCTGTCCGTCGGGCCGGAGGCCCGATTCCTCTCCATCTAGTTGGCTGCCGGCACCAAAACCAGTCGAGCTTCGCTCGACTGGACAGCCGGAGGCGGCTGTCCCCACATGACCATTGCCAGCACCAGCATTCTCCATCCCCGCGCAATACTGCTGAATCTGTCGAAAGATCCACGGGTTCGACGGCGCCGTGCGCCCAATCATGACTGCATCGCAGCCGGTCTGCGTGACCATGGCGCATGCGTCCTCGGGCGTGCGAATGTCGCCGTTGCCAATCACCGGGATCTTCACAGCATCTTTTATCGCGGCAATCCACTCCCAGCGGGCCTGGCCGCTGTAGCCTTGTTCGCGAGTGCGCGCGTGCAATGCGACTGCCGCCAGCCCGCAGGATTCCGCCATGCGAGCCAACTCCACGCAGACGATCTCGTCGTCATTCCATCCGGCGCGAAACTTCACCGTGAAGGGAACCTTCACCGCGGCACGCACCGCTTCGAAGATGCGACCGATTGCAGGAAGATCGCGCAATAGTCCCGAGCCTCCGTTGCACTTCACGACTTTTTTCGCCGGACAGCCGAGGTTCAAGTCCACCAGGTCAAAGCCGAGACCCTCGACCAGGCGCGCGGCCTCGGCCATCACTTGCGGATCGCTGCCGAAAAGCTGCGCGGAGATGGGATGCTCGTCTTCATAGAAATGGAGATAGCGCTTGGCCTTCTGGTCCTTCTTGCGGAGTACGCCGTCGGCCGAGGTGAACTCGGTCATGATGAGGCCGCATCCGCCCAGGTTGCGGATGAAGCGGCGGAAAACCGTATCCGTGACGCCGGCCATGGGAGCGAGCACGGTCGCCGGGGCGATCTCGATGCCGCTAATGGATAGGCTCGCGGGAACCGGCCGCAGTGGTGCGGCCTGGCGGGCGACAATACAGGCGCCATGCGAGTCGTTTACCCCATTGTCCCAAAGCTTGCGCAATCGAGTTCCTCACAGTCGGCTACTACAGGATATGGCCGTAAGTGCCAGTGCGGCTTAAAGCGGATCAGCATCGTAGAATTCCATTAGTCCCTTATTGTCGAATTTCCATGTCCGCCGGACGGGTCGCCGTAAACTTGTCGATCTGTCTGAAATAGGAGGGGTTCAAACGGAAACGCTCCGGGCGAATCAGGAACTCGGCGGAGAGGTTGCCCGATCCATCCTCCCGAACCCGAATCAATCCGATTCTCCCCATACCATCCGGAGAATAGAGCACACTGTCGGACGGGCGATAACTTCCGTTACCAAAAAGGGCTAAGTACTTGAAGTGGGCAGGCATTTCCATTAGAGACCGGGCAGCTTCCTCCAGCTTGCTCGACGCCACCTTAACCTCAACGACGTGAATCTCACCCGCGCCCGAACGATCAACCGCTAGCACATCTACTTCGCTCTTTCGAGGAGGCCAGCGGGCGTCAAAGAAAATCTTCGGGACGATCAACATACCAAACAGGAAACGGGCCACGGCATTCTTCACCCTGGAGTGCTGCTGCTCTTCACTAAGCACCGACCGAAGCATGAAGGATCTCCTTAAAATAATTGTAAGCCCAAGAGTGGAACCTTTCGGCCCGGTCGACTGACATTTGGATGAGAGCATCATCCAAGCGCTCACGGCCGTAGGCGATTCTGGTTTTCTCGGTAAGCAGCCAGCGGAAGTGACCGATGCCGTTTAGATTCTGGATGCGATGTTTTCTAGAAATGCCTTCCAGTTCCTTAACGGCTGCCAAGTGGCCTTGATGCTTGCCCCTTTTGCCCGTTAGTCCAGCCGTGATTGCATCGTTAAGCGAGATGGCGCTATGCACCGCGAGCAAGGCGATACCGGTGCGATAGGGTGCTAGTTCCAGTGCCGCTAATTTCATCGCCTGCAGAAAGTGATCCGCCTTCTCAATGTACTGCTGCGTCGCGATCGGATCGAGGTTCTTCAAGCAAGTATAAAGCCCCCACCGAGGTGGGAGCTTCTTCAAATCCCGAGCCTCCGGGGAAACCTAGTTCTTTGCCGCCTCCGCAGGCTTGGCAGGTGCGGGCGCATTCTTGGCGTACTTGCGGCGGAAGCGCTCCACGCGGCCGGCAGTATCCATCAGCTTCTGCTTGCCGGTAAAGAAGGGATGGCAGGCCGAACAAATTTCAACGCTGATGTCCCCCTTATGGGTAGACCGGGTAACAAACGCATTGCCGCACGCGCAATGCACACGCACTTCGTTATAAGCGGGATGAATGGCTGCTTTCATAGTGTTTCAAGCCTCGATACGAATCTTTAGATTCTACCGGAATGCCCCGGGATTCAGCAATCCCAAGCGCTCGGCCGTCAGAAGCGGAACTGGTACGACACCTTCACGAAAAACTGACGGCTGTCGTTGATGTAGCCCTTCGCCGTGTAGAGACCAGCCAGGCCTGCCGGGTCTGGCATGAGACCGTGGTCGAAATTTTGGAGGTCGCTGTTGTATCCCACATAGATTGCCGTCCCCGGATGGACCAGGTAGGTAAGCAGGAAATCGGCGTTGAACTGCTTCTCCGTGGGCAGGTACGTATACGGATAAAACGAATTGCCCGGCGTATTCGCCAGGACGGAATTGTATTGCAGAATCAGCCGGAGCGAGAGTTGCGGCGTGAACTGCCAGTTCCATTTACTGCGTACAATGTGGTTGTCGAAGATACCTTTCCCGATGGGGATGCCGGGCGTCTCGGAAAGAGCGATCTGTTGGAGGGTAAGAAGATATTCGCTCTCTGTCGCTCGCAAGCGCTCAAACAGATAAGTATTTTCGATCTTCAACGGCTTAACAGGACGAAACGTGAGCGTGCCAGAGGCCGTATCCAGCCGTCCTAAAAGAGACTGAGGCAGTGCGTTCGTCGCGGGCACGAAGTTGATTCCGTCTCCCCAGTAATAGCCCGCCCCCACTGTAACTTTCTTAAAATAGCCGGTTTGGAACGATGCTCCGCTGCGGTGTTCGTGGTAGTCCTGGTTCTGGTTCACGGATAAGCCAAGAAAGGCGAAGTCCTGCGGCCTCAGGCGCTCCCTTAGTTCTTCGTAGGGAAAGAAATAGAAGAAAGTCTGCCCACGCCCTTGAACCGCCAGATAGGGCTGATAATCCGTATCTAACCGGTTGCCTTCGTGATCGAAGACGTAGCGCTGGTTCAGCGACGGGCCCCAGTCGACGATCCAGCCCTTTTTCGGACGGAACCGATAGTCGATCGTATGGTACAGTCCGCGGATGTCCACGCGGTTCACGAATCCCGGCACAGTCACAAACCCGGGACTGATATCGTCGTAGATTCCCTCGTAAGAAAAGTGCAGCCCTTCGCGCTTCAGATCGAGTTTGTCCGCCGGGCCAGCATAATGATTGCCATTCCCGACGTTGCCGGAGCTGAAGGGGTAGAGGCCGTACTCGCACGTGGTCTCGAGATTGCTAGCATTCCGCCCTCGCAGGTTGCTCGAACTTACTACCGCCTGACCTTCCAAGGTCCAGTTGGCATTGAACTTTAACCTCGTGTCCACTCCACCCACGCGGTTAACCTCGCCGGTCGCGGGACACTCCCAATCGGTGTAAACCGCCCCCAGGCTCGATTGCTTGAATATGTCGCGGCTCACCCGCGCGATCGTGAAGTAGGACCGATCGCCAAAAAGATTGTCGGAACAAATAGAGGACGTCTCGGAGGGAGGACAGTAGCTCGGCACAGCCAGCCCCGGCGCGCGGTCATCGGTGGCCATCAGCCCGACCGAATACGGACCTTCCTTCCCCGTCAACCGGATTCCCGCCGAAGGGTCTTGAATATTACGTGTGAAAAACAAATCGAACGGCGTCCGAAAGTAGTCTTCGTTCTCCAGAAAGAACGGCCGCTTCTCGGGAAAGTACACCTCGAATCTCTGGTTCACCGTGATCTGCGGATCCTCCGATTCCACCTGGCTGAAGTCCGGATTCGCGGTCATGTCCAGCACAAAGTGGTCATGGATCACAAACTTCGCATCCATGCCCGCCTGCCCCTGCGCCGTCGCACTCTGAAAATTTGGGTTGTACGGGTCGCGCTGGTCGAGCGCCCGGAAGCCGCGCATGATTCCGTAAGGGATCAGTTCGATGCTGCGCCCCGGCGAGATCCCCTCCAGCCCATATAAAGTCGCCGCCTGCCCTAGCCGGCCCGCTACTTTGTAGGAAATCTGCGGCCAGAATGCATCTTCGTTCTTGCGGACGATTCCACGATACAGAATGATTCCCCACGTCTGATCTTTCGTGGCCGGAAAACGCAGGCTCTTGAATGGAATTGCCATCCACACCACAAAGCCACGGCTGGTCACCTTGCCTCGCGTATCCCACACCGTGTCGAACGACGTATCGAAATTCCCATTCACTTCTTCCCGCGAGGCCTCAGTCCAGATCGCATCCCACTGCACGCCCAGTGGCGTGGTCTGGAAGGCATAGGCCCGCCGCCGGTCATGAAAGGTATCGAGCATGACCTCGACCTGGTCATCGTCGTAAATGTCCTCGCGCACCGACATGCGCGCCCGCACCTTCTTCGGATCGTCGTAACACACGAACACGATGTACAGATTTTTCTGGTCGTAGCCCAGATAGGCTTCCGTCTGCTCCGAGACTTTCTCGCCGTCGTGTGGATCTCTCTGCACGAAACCCGTCACCTTCGCCATCTGCAGTGCCGTCTCACTCTGCGGCTTCATCTCCAGAAAATCCTCGAGTGCAGGCGCATGAGTCAAACGCGGGATGGTCAGGGATGGTGGCGCGATTGCCGGCGTCGGCGCCGGCCGCACTTCCGGCTGTTTGATAGCCGGTTCCGGCAACTGGGCCGAGGGCGCTGGATTCTGCAGGGATGGCTCAGGTTTTTGTCCCGGGGGCGTGGGATTTGCTCTCGAAGGAGGCGGAGGATTCTGCGGAGTGGTCTGGGAATTCTGTTCCGGCGGGCCCTGCTGCGCTGGCGCTGCGTCCTGCGACGCTGGAGTGGAGTTCTGCACCAGGGCCGCCGTCTGCGGCGCTGGTGCGCCCCAACCAGCCCCTGCGAGTGCAAGTAGCGTAATCACACCCGCCAGCAGGAATCTCATGACCCCTTTGAATGAACCACTTCGAACTTCGCCCGGACGCAATGCACCCTCACGTCTCTCCGTTCACGTATCGAGAGGAATCAAGCAACATACACCATGGCGCGTCTCACAAAACAAGAAAGCGTTGTTCTAAGGTTTCCCGAACACGAATGCGCGGAGGGTTTGGCATGAAGAATGCGGGGGAGTCAGGCACTGCCGGGTCCGGGGAGCGAACCGGGGTCTCGCGGAATCAGAACAACGAACTCTGCCGTCGGCTCGGCGTGATCCCAAAATGATCGTACGCCAGCTGCGTCGCCACTCTCCCGCGCGGAGTGCGGTTCAAGAACCCAATCTGCATCAGGAATGGCTCGTAAATCTCCTCGATGGCGTCGGGCTCCTCGGCCAGCACTGCCGCCAGCGTATTCACGCCCACCGGCCCGCCCTGATATTTTTCGATGATGGTCAGCAGCAGCCGCCGGTCGACTTCGTCGAAGCCGTATTTATCGACTTCCAGCATTTGCAGCGCCGCCTGCGCCGTGGGCAAATCGATCTTTCCGGCTCCGCGCACCTGCGCGTAGTCGCGCACCCGCCGCAGCAGACGGTTTGCGATTCGCGGCGTTCCGCGCGACCGGCTGGCAATCTCGATTGCACCCGTATCGTTGATCTCGACCCCGAGAATCTCCGCCGACCGTTCCACGATCACGCGCAAATCCTCCGGAGTATAGAACTCCAGCCGCAGCACAATCCCAAAGCGCGACCGCAGCGGCGCAGAAATCAATCCCGCCCGCGTCGTCGCGCCGACAAAGGTGAACGGCTTCACTTCGAGCGTGTGGGTGCGCGCCGAAGGCCCCTGCCCAATAATAATGTCGAGTTTGTAATCTTCCAGCGCCGAATAAAGCAACTCTTCCAGCACCGGCTGCAGCCGGTGAATCTCATCGATGAACAGGACCTGCTTGTCCTGCATGTTGGTGATGATCGCGGTCAGGTCGCCCTTGATCTGCAGCAGGGGTGCGGCCGTCGGCTGAAAGTGCACGCTCAGCTCATTGGCAATGATGTTGGCCAGCGTTGTCTTCCCCAGCCCCGGAGGCCCGTAGAGCAGCACGTGGTCCATGGCCTCACCGCGCGAGCGCGCCGCCTCAATCGCCACCGCCAGATTCTCTTTGACTTTAGCTTGTCCGATGAACTCGCCCAGCCGCTGCGGGCGCAGCTTCAGCTCAAACGAAGAATCGTCCTCTACCGCCGCCGCGGAGACGAGGCGGTCAGGGCTGTAATTCAGGTTAGGATTGTTCTTCGCAGTAGCCACTCGCCGGATATTACCACGACCCCTGTAGAGACACCCGCCTCGGCTGTCCAGCCCGGGCGCAGCCCGGCCGCAGAGATGGCGAATCTGTTTCCACAGGAGTTCTTGACAATGTGACACATTATGTGTCACATTGTATTGATGCCATCGGTTAACATGAGACAGCTTCGCGAGACACGCCGCTTGAAAGCTTGGCTGCGCGCAGGAACGACGGTCGAACTCCGAGAACGCGACAAGGTCATTGCCCGCATTGTTCCTGAAAGGGCGGAAGAAAAACCGGCGAAGTGGCCCGACTTTGAGGCCCGCGCCAAGAAAATATTTGGCGACCGCGTTTTAACTCTCGTCGACGACTTGATAGAGGATCGAGGCCGTTTCTGACTGTCTACGCCGACACCAGTTTTCTCGCGTCGCTTTACGTGCAAGACATGCATTCCTCAGCCGCGCGGGAGCGGATGAAAGAGAAACCCCGTGTCTGGTTTACCCCTCTTCACTCTGCGGAGTGTTTTCATGTCATCGCCAAACAGGTTTTTTATCGCAAGGTTTCCCAGGCAGAAGCGGAGACCGTCTTCGACACGTTGAAGCGCGACCGGGCCGATGGCTTATGGCTTGAGACGGCAATGCCTGAAAACGCCTTCGAGGTTTGCGCCGACCTGGGCCGCCGTTACGCGCCGAAGCTCGGCATGCGAACGCTCGATACATTACATGTCGCGTGCGCGCTCGAACTCGAGGCTGAACGATTCTGGACGTTTGACGAGCGTCAGGCAAAGCTGGCGAAGGCGCAGGGGATGAAGATCTCCTAGCTCGATCAGCTGACGGTCAATCCTGCGCCACCCCCTCCTGATCGCTTCCTACTTCGGATACCACTCCAGCAGCCGTACCTCAATCCCGGTCCCTTCCAATCCCTTCTGAAACACGGCGAGATCAGATCCGTGATAGTGGTAGGGAATCACAACTTTGGGGTGAAAGGCCTTCACCGCGTCAGCAGCCTCTTCCGGCGGCATGGTGTAAGGCAGATTCATGCACACGAAGGCTACATCGATGTTCTTGAGCGCCCGCATCTCGGGAACGCCTTCGGTGTCACCCGAAAAATAAAAGCGCTTGCCGCCGTAGGTGAGGACGTAGCCATTGCCGCGTCCCTTGTCGTGAAATAGCTTTTCTGGGGATGGGCCGCGCTTGAGGTTGTATGCGGGGATAGCCTCAATCGTCCATCCCTGCCAGTTCTTCGTTTCTCCATTGGCAATGGGTTTGGCGGTGGTAACCGTTACCACCACCGCCGGGGGCGCCAGAATTTCCGTTTCAGCCTTAATGACTTCCTTGATCGACTCAGGGTCCATATGATCCCCGTGAATGTCGGTGATCAGAATGAGGTCTGCTTTGGGAAGCCCTGACAATTTGGCGGGCTTGGCAGGATCGAGGTAGATAGTCTTTCCTCCCGCTTCGATCAGAGTGCTGGCGTGATATATAGGCGTTATCTTCACCGGTCCAGCCGATGTGGAAAAGACTTGCATCTCAGCCGCCGCGTGCGCCAGCGGCGACGGCGCGAAAAGAAAAACGAAAACAGCGCAGACACCAATCAGGATTACTCTCGTTCTGAACCTCGCGTCGATCTTCATAATTTTCACTGTCATCCTGAGCGAAGCGTGAGCGCCTGAAAGGCGGTCACGCGCAGTCGAAGGATCTCTATATCCCCAATCGCTTCCCAGCGGCTTCAAGGCATTCTCCCCTGCACCGCGCCTCTTTCACTCTTCCTCTTCCTTGACCTCGCCCCGCGCCGCCTTGGCCTTCTCAATAATCTTTTCCTGCAACTGCCCCGGCACGGTGTCGTAGTGGTGCATTTCCATGTTGAAGCTGCCGCGGCCTTGCGTCATTGAAGTCAGATCCACGCCGTAGGTCAGCATCTCGGCCATGGGCACTTCGGCTTTCACTACGGTGTTGCCTCCCCTATTGTCCATGCCCTGAATCCGTCCCCGGCGGCTGTTCAAATCACCCATGATCGAGCCCGCAAAATCGTCCGGTATCGTAATCTCCACATGCATCACCGGCTCCAGGATGGTGGGCTTGGCCTGTTCCATCGCCTTCCTGAACGCGATACGTCCTGCCATTTGAAACGACATATCGTTCGAGTCCACATCGTGATACGAACCGTCGTACAGAATCACGCGGAAATCCACCACCGGAAATCCCGCCAGATATCCCCGCGCCGCCGCATCCTTGATTCCTTTTTCGATGGCGGGAATATAGTTCTTTGGAATTGCTCCCCCAAAAATATCGTTCACAAACTCAAACTGTCCGCCGCGCGTCATCGGCTCCATTTTGATCTTGCAATCGCCGTACTGTCCGTGGCCGCCGGTCTGCTTCTTATGCCGGCCCTGCACGTCAGCTTTGCCGCGAATGGTCTCGCGATATGGGACTTTGGGCGCTTTCAAAACTACTTCCGTGTGGTACCGCTTCTTCAGCTTCGCCACCACGACTTCAATGTGCTGCTGTCCCGTGCCCGCGATGAGGAATTCCTGGGTCTGCGCATCCCGAAAGAATCGGAGCATGGCATCTTCTTCCATCAGCTTGTGAATGCCTGGACCCAGCTTGTCTTCATCGGCGCGGCTCTTCGGCTCGATGGCAAACGTGATCGCCGGCTCCGGCAGCTTCACTCGCGGATACTGAATGGGCGCGGCCTTATCTCCCAGCGTGTCGCCGGTGAGCGTGTCTTTTAATTTCGCGACCGCGCCAATATCTCCCGCATGCAACTCGATCACCGGCACCGCTGTCTTTCCTTGCATGATGGAAATATGCGACAGCTTCTCCGCCGGTCCACGCGAGAAATTCTGAATCGTGGACTCGTTCTTCAGCACACCAGAGAAAACCTTGAAGTATGAAATCCTTCCCGCAAACGCGTCCGAAACCGTCTTGAACACATAAAGTGACACCGGCTCCGCGTCTGTCTCATGCCGCTTCGGCACATCTCCGTTGCCTGAGGCCGCCGGGTCACCCTGCACCCATTCATGCTCGGAAGGTGCCGGAGTGTAATCCACAATAAAATCCATCACGCGGTCGGCCCCAATGTTACCCAGCCCCGAACTGAAGATCACCGGGAAGAGTTTGTCCTCGCGAATCGCATTATGCAGCGCCGGGATCAAATCTTCTTCCGGAATCGTCCCCTTCTCGAAGAACTCCTCCATCAGCTTGTCATCACCCTCGGCCACCAGTTCGACCAGTTGCTCGTGCGATTCCTGCACCTGCGCTCGCATGTTGGCCGGGATCTCGGTCTCTTTACCTTTTCCATTCCCTCCCAGCTCATACGTGTAAGCTTTCATGCGCACCAGGTCGACCACGCCGGTCAAATTCTTCTCGCTTCCGATCGGCAGCTCGATCGGAATCACATTTCGCCCGAATGCATTGATCAGCGACTCCAGGACGCGCTCCGCATTCGCGCGGTCGCGGTCCATGCGATTCACCACAATCAGCCGCGGAGTCTTGTACTCTTCGCAATCGTTCCACACCCGCTGCGTCACCACTTCCACGCCGGCCACGCCATCCACCACCACAATCGCCGCATCCACCACCGGCAGCACCATTCGTGCCTCGTGGACAAACATGTTGAACCCGGGCGTATCGATCACATTGATCTTCGTCTTGCCCCACTCCACATATGCCGCCGACGCCGCAATCGACATCTTGCGCGCAATCTCTTCCTCGTCGTAATCGGTGGTCGCCGATCCGTCGTCCACGCGCCCCAGCCGCGGCGTCGCCCCCGCCGTATACAACATGGCCGAGAGCAGCGAGGTTTTCCCCGCATGCCCGTGCCCCACAATCGCAACATTACGAATATTTTCTCCGGTATAAACTTTCACGAGTCGGCTCCTTCGCAGGCATGGAAAGAGAGAAGGCCCAGAAGAAAATCAGCGGAGTAGATAGGCCAGCCCAACATCACCTGCCAAAACTTAGGATGCTACCACGCGGGAAGCGCATGCCTCAACCACCGGGATTCCGTGCAAAACAAGCCCCGCCGGTGTATCATCCTCCCGCCATGCTGGGCAACCGCACCAACGAGCAGTGGATCGCGCAATACGCCTCCAGCCATCAGCATCCAATAAACCGCGCCTGCCACACCCTGGGTATTCCGACCATCCTGCTCTCGGTCGCAGTTTTTGTCGGCAGCATCTTCTTCCATCGGCTGTGGCCCTACGCGCTAGCTCTGTTTATCCTGGGATGGATTTTCCAATTCATCGGTCACGCCTTTGAAGGCAAGCCGCCAGAATTCTTCCAGGACTGGCGTTTCCTGTTCGTCGGCGTCCGCTGGTGGTGGGCCAAGATCCATGGCAAAGCCTGAGGTCTCCGAGCTTCCTTTAATCGCGGAAGGATGTGCCTCCGCCAACCTTACTCGAATCCGCCTCATCGAAGAGACCGCAATGTTTCCTCAACTCGCCCGCTTCACCGATCTTGGAATCCTCCTTCTGCGCCTCATGGTCGGCCTCGTCTTTGTCACCAGCGGCTACAGCCATCTGAAAAACCCCACCGCACGCGCTAAAAGCCTCGGCATGAGCAAACCTTTCACTATCTTCCTCGGAATCGACGAAGTTGCCGGAGGCCTGGGCGTGGCCTTCGGAGTCCTCACCCAGCTCGCCGCTTTCGGTCTGATCCTCATCATGTTCGGCGCTATCGAGAAGAAGATGTTCGCCTGGCACACCGGCTTCTGGGGCGAGAAAGCCTCGGGCTGGCATTACGACCTGATGTTCGTCCTGATGAATCTGGTCATCGCCTTCACCAACGGCGGCGCCTATGTGCTGATGAAATAGCCGCTTTGGCTAACTCCCAATGCTTGCGCCCATTCGCGACTCTGTTCTATGCTAGCCCCACCGCGCGCGGGGTTCTGATTCACAGAGAGCATGCATCGCCTAACCGCCAAACTGTTGCTGTTATTCGCGCTCGTGGGGAATCTGGGCCCAATGGCGCTGGCGGCTACGGCTGCGCCAGCGCATGCCTGCTGCGTTCGCAAGGCAGTTCATCGCTGCCACGATTCGCTGGCCTCGGAAGCCGGACAGCTCGTCATCCGCGACGCCAGTTGTTGTAACCACGATTGCGCTCGAGCCACGGTTTCACCCCGGTGGGCTCATCCCCAGTCGCAAGCAGCATCCATTTTCCCGCAACCCATCGGCGCGCGCTTAGCCGCATCCCGACCGGACTCCCCGGCTACTGCCTCCGCCCGTTTCCCATCCACCCGGGCCCCGCCAGCTTCCTGAAGCTGTCTCCAGCTTAAACTTACTTCCATTTGCTTAACGTGTGCGCGTTTCTCTGAAACGTGCCGATGCACTTCGCCGAGGTCAAGAGCGGCGGCCGCGTGGATCAATCGAACCCGGTCCTCATGGAGACAAAGTGACGTACAAGACGACCGCTATCGTTCTGGCGTTGATGCTGACCGGCATCTCTGCCTTCGCCAACGTCTATGGTGCTATCCGTGGCATCGTGCATGACCCGCAACATCGCCCCGTTCAGGGCGCCATGGTGATGCTTAAAGCGAAATCTTCGGACTGGGGAAAGGCCACCACCACCGATGCCGACGGCGAATTCCAGTTCAACGCCGTGGCCCTCGGCGACTACTCCGTGACCGTCGCCAGCCAAGGTTTCGCGCAGACTGCACAGGATGTCACCGTCATCTCGGGAACCGTGCCGGTCGCTCACTTTCAATTGCACGTAGCCTCGGCGCATGAACAAGTCACCGTCTCCGCCGCCCAGGCAGTCGTTTCCACCGACAGCGCCACTCCTATCACGCTCGTCGACAGCCTCGACATTGCGCGCACTCCCGGCGCCGACCGCTCCAACAGCCTGGCGATGATTACCGATTACGTTCCGGGGTCCTACGTTACCCATGACATGCTGCACATCCGCGGCGGCCATCAAACGCAGTGGCTGCTCGATGGCATTCCCGTCATCAACACTGCCATCGCGCAAAACGTTGGGCCGCAGTTCGATCCCAAGGACCTGGAATATGTTGAGGTCAATCGTGGCAGCTATGGCGCGGAGTTCGGCGACCGTACCTATGGCGTCTTCAACGTCGTTCCCCGCACCGGTTTCGAGCGCAACAACCAGGCCGAGCTTGTCCTGAGCGCCGGCAATTTCTACCAAACCAATGATGCGTTCAGCTTCGGCAGCCACACCGCGCGCTTCGCTTACTACGCCAGTGTCAACGCGAATCGCAGCAATCTCGGCTTGCAGACTCCGGTTCCGCAGGTGGTTCACGACGCGGTCAACGGCGTCGGCGGCTTCGGCTCGTTCATCTTCAACGTAGATCCCTCCAACCAGCTTCGTCTCGTAACTTCTCTGCGCCGCGACTACTTCCAGGTTCCCTACGACCCTTTTCCCTATGACATCGAGAATGGATCGATCGCGGCCAACGGCTTCAGTCCGCAATACCCCAGCATCGGCCTGCGCGACGGCGAGCACGAAGCCGACGCCGGCGTTCTCTTCACCTGGGTCCACACTTTTAATTCGCATCTCATGAGCACAATTTCGCCCTTCTACCACTACAACAGCGGCGACTACGGCAGTAACCCGGCCGATTATCCCGTCGCTAGCACGGAAGACCGCAGCTCCGCGTACGTTGGAGGTCAGGCCACCTTCGCCGCCAATTACAAGAAGAACGATCTGCAGGTTGGATTGGTCAGCTTCTACCAGAGCGACAGCCAGTTCTTCGGAGCCATCTTCAATCCGCTCAGCTACAATCCCGTTCCATCGCCCGTCGCCGATACCGAGCGCCCCACCGCTAACCTGGAAACTTTCTACATTGACGATAAATTCAAACCATTCTCATGGCTGGCGCTCTCCGCCGGCATGCGCCCCACGCGCTTCTCGGAAGGCAACTTTGCGGCCGGTTCGACCGCGCAGCCTGTCGACGAGTCCGCCATCCAACCACGCTTCGGCGCCACTGTGACCATCCCTCGTCTTAGTTGGACATTCCGCGCCTTCTATGGACACTATTACCAGGCGCCGCCGATCGAAACCGTTTCCGGCCCGCTGCTGCAGCTCGCCCAACAAAATAACGTGGCCATCATCTCTCTCCCCGGCGAGCGCGATGAAGAACATCAGTTCGGTGTCGCCATCCCTTACCGCGGATGGATCCTCGACGCCGATAACTTCAAGACCGACGTCTCCAATTTCCTCGACCACAACAACATCGGCGCTTCCAGCATTTTTTTTCCCATCACGGTCTCCCACGCCGTGATTCGCGGATGGGAACTCACGCTTCGCTCTCCGCGCTTCGCCCACCGCGGGCAAGTCCACGTTGCCTACTCCAACCAGATCGCCGAAGGCAGCGGCACCATCACCGGCGGACTCACCGATTTCACGCTCTCTCCCGGACTCACGCCGCTCGACCACGACCAGCGCAACACGCTCAACTTTGGCGGCGATGTCAGTCTTCCCTGGCGCACCTATGCCTCCACCAACGTCTACTACGGTTCCGGCTTCAGCAACGCTTTCCCCGGCGCGCCCTATCCCGGCAACTACCTCCCGCAGCACACCACATTCGATCTTTCGCTCGGCAAAGATTTCGGCGAGCGCTTTTCAACCACGCTCACTGCGCTTAACGTTGCGAACCGCCGCGTCGAGTATGACAATAGCCTCACCTTCGGCGGCTTCCACTGGAACAATCCCCGGGAGATCTATCTGGAATTTCGCTATCGCTTTCACTATTGAAAGTCGGAGATACCGAAGTGCGCAGTCACGAAATGATAGGAGATAATAAAGAAGATCGAATGCCCCGAAAATTTAGTCCCTCTTTGTCGCGTCTTGCATTGCCCTCGCTGTGCGCGCTGCTGGCGCTCTCCGCCTGCAACCGCGGACCGTCACAACCAGCCTCTACCGCTCCAACCGCGGCCAAACGTTATCAGCTCAAGGGCAAAGTCATCTCCGTGGATAAGAACGCCGGAACGGCTAACATCGACAACGAGCCCATCGCCGGCTTCATGGATCCGATGGTCATGCCCTACACCTTCAAGCCAACCACTGCACTCGATCAACTCCAGCCCGGCGATTCCATTACTGCCGAGGTCGTAGTTGAGGAGCCAGGAAAGTACTGGCTGGAGAATGTCAAAGTTATCGGGCATTCGGAAGCACCCGCCGGCAAGCCCACCGCCGCCATGCACATCCCGGCTCCCGGCGATGACGTGCCGGATTTCCAGTTCATCAATCAGAACGGCAAGCGCATCTCGCTGCATCAATATCGCGGCCAGACTTTGCTCCTCACCCTCATCTATACGCGTTGCCCGTTCCCCGATTTCTGCCCGCGCGTCAGCCACGAATTTTCGGCCATCGACCACCAGGTCCGCGCCGATCCCGCCCGCTACGGCAAAACCCACCTGCTCAGCATCAGCTTCGACCCTATCCGCGACACGCCCAAGGTTCTCCGCGCATACGGCTTTTCCTGTGCCGGAAGCAAAGATCCAGCGCTCTTCACACACTGGGAATTCTCCGCGATTCCGCGGGCCGAGTTACCTGACTTTGCCGATTATTTCGCGCTGACCTACAAAGAAGAAGGTGGACTGATCACACACTCGCTCAGCACCGCAGTCATCTCTCCCAATGGAAAAATCTTCAAGTGGTATCACGGCGCAGACTGGCAGGCATCGGACCTTTTGCAGGATATCGCCGCCGTGCATTCCGCCAGTTGATGGTGAGAGCCAGCAAAGAAAGAAGATTGCTGACTGTGAATGAATGATTTCTGATTGTCGATTGTTGATTGAGGATTGAAAACCGATACGCGGCCTTTCAATCATCAATCAGACATCAACAAAATTTAGGAGAACCATGAAGTACCTTCTAGCCCTACTCGCCGTTCTCGGAATCATCGCTTCCACTCTCGCCCTGCGCGAGCATTACCGCACCGAAGGCGACTCGCCCTGCAGCATCAACGAGCGCTGGGACTGCGGCATCGTCAATCACAGCCCCTACGCAGTGCAATGGGGCATTCCGATTGCTTTCTTCGGCATTGCCGGATACCTCGTCATGGGCGCGCTCGCCTGGCGCCGCGCCTATCGCCTGCTGCTCGCTGCAGCCCTCGCGGGATTAGCCTACTCTCTCTACCTGGCCCACATTGAGGCGACCGTTCTCGGAGTCTGGTGCGTCTACTGCGCCATCTCCCTCGCAGATATCTCGCTCATCACGTTGCTGGCGTTGGGAGCCACCGTCGCGTCGCTATTCCGCACATCACCAGCCGCTCCCGTATCTTGATCCAGAATTCGGCTTCGTCTGTGACCGAGATTGCCCGGTAGTGGGCAGTCTTGATCCTGGCCTATTTCTGAGGCGTCATCGGAGAACAAATCCCTTCGTCACCCAAACTGCAACACTACCGATTGCCTAGACCCCGCGTTGACGAACCCGCACGATTCACCTAAGATAAACGCGCTTCCGGTTCCCCCCATAACCGCAGGCCCAGCGTCCGCTTTCATCCATAATCGAACCAACATGATCGGCCAGACCGTTTCCCACTACCGCATCACCGAAATGCTTGGCGGCGGCGGAATGGGTGTGGTTTATAAGGCCGAAGACACTCAACTCGGCCGCTTCGTCGCGCTCAAGTTTCTTCCCGACGATTCTTCCCACGATCCCCAGGCTCTCGAACGCTTCCGCCGCGAAGCGCGCGCTGCTTCGTCCCTGAATCATCCCAACATCTGCACTGTTCACGAGATCGGCCAGCATGATGGCCATCTCTTCATCGTCATGGAGTGCCTCAGCGGCGAGACCCTGAAGCACCTGATTCAGGGAAGTCCGATGGAACTCGATCGCCTGCTCACCCTGGCGATTGAAGTTGCCGATGCCCTCGAAGCCGCGCACAGCAAAGGAATCGTCCACCGCGACATCAAGCCCGCTAACATCTTCGTCACGGACCGTGGCAACGCCAAGATTCTCGATTTCGGCCTCGCGAAAATCTCCCGCGCGGCGCGCCCCACCAGCGGCGACTCTCAGACCCTGGGCGACGACGCCGGCCTCGATCTCACCAGCCCCGGCACTGCGGTCGGCACCGTGGCTTATATGTCGCCCGAGCAGTTGCGCGGCAAGGAGCTTGACGGTCGCACCGATCTCTTCTCCTTCGGCGTTGTGCTCTACGAAATGGCCACCGGCGTTCTCCCTTTTCGCGGAGAAACTTCCGCCGTCGTCACCGAAGCCATTCTGAATCGTCAGCCCACCGCGGCTACGCGTCTGGTTCCGGAACTTCCTCCCAAGCTGGAGGAGATCATCAACAAAGCGCTCGAAAAAGACCGCGACATGCGGTGTCAGACGGCCGCCGAACTCCGTGCCGACCTCAAACGCTTCAAGCGCTCTCTCGATTCCTCACGCACCTTGGTTATCGCGGAATCGGCGCAGCCTTCGTCTTCCACCAGCGTAGCTGCTTCCGCGGCAGCGGCGCCGGTACAACGCAAAAGGTCTCTTGCCCCACTGATTTTCGCTCTTGGCCTCCTCGTGGCCGCGGCGCTCGGCGTTTTCGCCGGCAAGAAGTTCTTCGCCGCCGTTCCGGCGGAGCCGCCACTCTATCGTCAGTTGACCTTCCGCCGCGGCAGCATCCGCTCTGCCCGCTTTGCCCCGGACGGCCAAACCAT
>Ga0182015_10001938_pt1 | contig 26195 bp, 19 predicted proteins | sample 712P3MmetaG_FD_120478 | JGI IMG/M metagenome (GOLD analysis project Ga0182015, IMG submission 120478) | Permafrost microbial communities from Stordalen Mire, Sweden - 712P3M metaG | ecosystem: Environmental > Terrestrial > Soil > Wetlands > Permafrost | place: Sweden: Stordalen | collected...
ACATCGAGAGCGCGCCCAGCAGCGCGAAAAACGCAGACGCCATCATGGCCACGCCAGCCCACATCCAGGGCTGGCGGAGCGCCCGCAGCAGTACCCTTGCAATCTCCGCCGGGCGAAAGCTCTGCGCCTCACCCACGCTTTTCATTGCGCGCGAAACGCACAACTCGCCGCCGGTCCCCGCCGCAACAATAATCGTGAACAGAATAAAGACCAGCATCTTATCCGTTTCCAGCGGTCTGTCGGCTTGTCGTTTGAGCGCTCGTCCGGCTCACCACAAACACTCCCAGGCAGATGACCGCGATTCCTGCCCACCGCAATGCGGAGACCTTCTCACCCAGCACGAGCCATCCTAGAAGCGCCACCACGCCATACGCCACCGACGATACAGGCTGCACAAAGCTGTAGTCGGCCCACGACAACACCAGCATGTAAGCAACGAAGAACGTGATCAGCGAGAGAATCCCCAGCCAGATCGGGACACTGGCGAACACCCTCAGGCCAGATTGAAGCAATTGCGCGGGAGGCCAAAAGTTCACCGGGCTGGCTGCCTTCATTCCCATGCCAAGAAAAACGTTGCCCACCGGCCCGGCCAGCACCATCACTAGAATCATCAGGTAGGTTTTCAATTGTAGGGGTTTGTGCGCTGGCCTATCCGATTCAGGGCCATTATCAACAAGGGGTTCTATCTGCACCTTTTTATTGTATAGAATCAACTTCTTTGCAATTCGGCTTTGGACCTGCGGCTCCACGAAGCCAGCTCGAAATGACGGCGATTTCATTACGCCTGTAATATCACCTGGTCGCGAAAGCCGAATTCACGTCGTAATCTGGTAGAGGATATTCCCCTGTTCACCTGGTCCACATTGCGAACGGCACTTCTCGCGATATCTGCGATCCCGTTCGTCTACTATTGCATCGCCATCTTTAGCAGTCTTCGCTATTTCTGGTTGGCCAAGCTCAAGCCGACCGACTTCCTGCCCCCCATCAGCAATCTCAAACCTGTTTTTGGCCTTGACCCCGAGGCCTATGACAACTTCGCAAGCTTTTGCCGGCAAGATTATCCGAACTACGAAATTCTGTTCTGTGTTGACGCCACCGACCCGGCGCTGCTCGTGCTCCAGAAGCTGAAAAACGACTTTCCCAATACGCAAATTCGCATCTTGATCGGATCCGGGAGGACCGGGACCAATGATAAGGTCTCCAGGCTTGCGCGGCTAGTGGAGGAAGCCTCCTACGAGCATCTGGTCATCAGCGACAGCGATGTGCGGGTTCAGCCGGATTACCTGCGGCGCCTGGTGGCGCCACTCAAAGATTCGCGTGTCGGCGCCGTCACCTGTTTCTATGTGCCGTCAAGCGAGACCACCTTCGTGCAGCGCTTGCAGGAAACCGGAATGTTGTCCGACTTCTATCCGGGAATCCTGGTCGACTGGCAGCTTGAAGGAATCAAATTTGCATTGGGGCCGACTATCTGCACCACGCGGCAGCGCCTGCAGGAGTGGGGTGGCTATCCCGTGCTTGAAAACCAGCCAGCCGACGATTTGCAGGTTGGCCGCCGGATCGCCGAGCGGGGACACGAGGTTGTCTTGCTCAACTATGCGGTCTCGACTGTCCCCGATTACAATTCCCTGCGAGAACTGTTTTTCAAGCGGCTACGCTGGATTACAGTCATGCGCCAGATGAGGCCATGGGGACATTTTGGGCTGGTGTTTACGCTGGGCCTGCCGTGGTGCCTGCTTGCCGTCGCCATCGAGCCTACCGCCGCTGTGGCCGCCGCCTATCTTGGGGGATACTTCGTATTCCGCTCAGCGCTGACCCTGCTGGTTGGTTCCGCGGGTCTTAAGCAGCCGGGCGTCTGGGCAAAGCTGCTTCTCATTCCTGCCTGGGACGCAGTCGCCACCCTCATCTGGCTCACAAGCTTCACGCGCAGGTCAATCCGGTGGCGAGGCCAGGACTATCGCATCGTGAATGGAAACCTGGTTCCCGTTCGGCCGGCTCCGTCTGAATCGACAGTGAAGGTCTAGGCGCGCACATCCCACTCGAGGGCAGCGCACCTCTCCTCAGGTCATCTCCGCACCTGGTTCGTCAAACCCTTCCCGCGCGTTTCTCTTCGTCCAGCAAGCTGCGCCCCAGGCATCGACTCCGCAGATTCCCTCTATCCAGCCACCTTCTCGGCCAGCAGTTCGGGGCGCAGGGCGTTCACGATCCGCCGCTCGTTGTTCCCAGCGCGCCAGTTCACTTGCGGAGCAAACATCGCGGGATCGATGCGATCCCTGTAGCGAATCGCCACATTGATCAGCGAGTTCACAAGAGAGTCCGAAAGCAGGTGTGGCTTCAGCCCAAGGTCCGCCAGCTTCGAATGTTTGGCGTTGTAATAATGCGACTCGGCTTCCACGCGCGGATCAGGCAGATGATCGATCTCGACATTGAGGCCAAGATCCCCGCCTATCTCTTTGATCAACTGCGCAAGCTCCAGCACCGAAAACTGCTCGGTGAATTGGTTGAAAACGCGGAACTCGCCCACTTTTGCAGGGTTGTTGCAGACAATCTCAATACATCGCACGGTATCGCGTATATCGAGAAAACCGCGCGTCTGGCCGCCCTTTCCATACACTGTGAGCGGAACGCCAATGGCCGCTTGTGCGCAGAATCGGTTCAGAACGGTGCCAAAAACGTCGTCGTAGTCGAAGCGGTTGATCAAGGCTTCGTCCATCTCCACCTCGTCGGTCACTGTGCCATACACAACGCCTTGATTCAGGTCCGTGGCCCTCAGCCCCCAGATCTTGCATGTGAACATGATGTTGTGGCTGTCATGCACCTTCGACAGGTGATAGAACGAGCCCGGCTGCTTGGGAAAAGGCAACGTGTCCTTGCGGCCATTGTGCTCGATGGTGATGAAACCTTCTTCGATGTCGATGTTCGGCGTCCCGTATTCGCCCATCGTCCCCAGCTTCACAATGTGACAGTCCGGAGCCAATTCCTTGATCGCGAAAAGCAGGTTCAGGTTGCCGACAACGTTGTTCACCTGCGTGAAAACGGCGTGCTTCCGGTCGATCATCGAGTAGGGAGCCGAGCGCTGCTCGGCGAAGTGCACCACCGCTTCCGGCTTGAACGCACTGATTGTCGAGGCCAGGAAGTCGTAGTCGGTAATGTCGCCGATGAATGTCTCAATGGTTCGGCCGGTTAGCTGCTGCCATACCAGCAGTCGCTCCGGGAGCGGCCGGATCGGTGTCAGAGTTTGCACTCCAAGTTCAAAGTCCCACTGGCGGCGCGCAAAGTTGTCGATAATCGCAATGGTGTGCCCTTTGCTCGAAAGGTAAAGGGCTGTGGCCCAACCGCAGTAACCATCGCCACCAAGAATGGCAATTCTCATTTTTTCTCCCAGGGGATCCAATTTGACCGAACTAGGAACAATAAAGGCTTAGACGCAGTTTTCGGCACCCGTGACACGGTGGAAACACAAAAATGCAGAAATATCCGCCTTTTCTAACTAAGATATTGCTGTTCAATGAGATAAGGAGAATTTTACACGGTTCACGCACAGGTTGGCGCTTGTGCGGAAATCAGTACGTGGGACGTCGATTTCGGCGATGCTTGCCTGCGGTCCTGCCTCGGGGCAACACCGGCACCAATCCCGCCGGGGCCGCCAATCGAACCAACCGTTTCAACCCTACGGGAGCCGCCGCAGCCCTTTTGCTCCGCCCCCCCAGCAGCCCTCGCCGGCCTCACAATCGCTCCGCATAATAGAATCGCCTCAACAGTATCTGCTTAGGGGCCAAAAACTGTGTGCGCTGAAATGAGAACGCCATGCCAGACGTAGAGGCCCCGCCGCAGCGCCCCGCGCCCTCGCCAACTCGAAAATGGACTACCTGGGCGGTGGTGCTCCTCGCCCTCCCCGCGCTCATTCCCCTCGTCGGCGCAGTGATCGTTCCACTGCTTCACAACCGGCTCCCCACTGGCTTCATCGAGTACGATCTGCCTTCGTACCACGCAGAAGGCCGAGCCTACTTTGACCGCGGCTTTCATCTCACCTATAGCAATCCCTACGCCGGCTACAACTCCCCGCGTATCTACTTCCAGCCCCACACCTTTCTCCTTGGACTCCTCCAGCAGCTCGGCCTCGATCCCGGCGTCACGTTCAATATCTTCGGCTTAATGGCGCTCTTCTTCGCCTCGGCTGCGGCCGTGCTTTTTTACGTTGAAGTGGTCGGCATCGACACCCGCTCAAAAAAGCTTGCCCTCATTTGCTTCTTTTGGGGCGGCGGCATCTTCACCTTGTGGGGTGTGGCGCGCGCGCTGTTCCGGATGCACCGCTTCTCAGCCATCTTTGAGGTTGAACCGACATACGGCTGGTGGATGCTCAACTTCGGCCGCAACCTTGTCTACCCAACCGAGGCCTTCTACCACGGCTTGTTCCTGTTCTCGCTTTGGGCGCTCGCTCGCAAGCGGCCAGCCCTCTGTCTCGCCCTTGCCGCGGTCGCCTGCATCAGCCACCCGTTTACGGGACTGACGTTGATCCTCATTCTGATCGCCTGGTCCGCGATCGAGCTGCTTTTGCGAAGCGGCGCCGCCAGCCTGAAGTTCCTGATCGGGGCCATGGTTATCGGGGCTCTGCATCTCGGTTACTACATGGTCTGGCTCAATCGATTCGCCGACCATAAGGCCGTTCAGCAGAATTTTCAGAAAGCCTGGATCTACCCGCCAAAGGTCTTCATTGGTGCGCTGATTCTGGTCGGCTGCCTGGCAATCTGGCAGGTAGCAAGCTCACGATTCCGCGGCCTGCGCGACTCCCCGGTCCGCCTCTTTGCGGTTTGGTTCGTTGTCGTCTTCGCGCTCACCCAGCACAATCTGGTCATGCGCCACCCTCTCCAGCCCATTCACTTCGCCCACGGCTACGACTGGACCGCCCTTTTCTTCCTCGGCGCTCCGGTCCTCATCGCCATCTTCGACTTCATCCTCAAGATGCCCAGGCCCCTGGCCCGAAACGCCGCCCTGGCTCTGGTGCTGGGCTTGTTCCTGCTCGACAACGCCGCGTGGCTGCTCAAGATCGCCATCAACAATGAATATCTCGTATCCCTGACCAAGAACCAGAGCGCCGCACTCAGCTGGCTCAGCCACAACGCAAAGGCTGGAGACTTGATTGTCTGCCACGATCAGCTCCTGAGTTATCTGGTTGCCACCTACACGCCCGCGCTCAGTTGGCAGGGCCACGAGCACAACACTCCCTTCATCGATCAACGCCACGATGAGATCGAGCGTGTCTTCAATCAGGGCCACGCATTACCAAATTGGAATCGTCACGGCGTCTTCTACGTTTCCCCGGCAACCTGGGTACCCCCCGCCGGCCTCTCACTCACCGAGCGCTACGCCAACAGCGACTTCGCCATCTGGGCCACGCCTTAGCTGACCTTCGCAAGACCGGACTCCGCAAGCTCCTTCGCCACGGGCGGGAATAGCCGATCCCGCAGATGCAGCGCGGGAATCTCGATCGCCTTCGCCGCCGCGATGCCGAAGAGAATCGCGCCCACAACGGTCGTCCAATACAACAGCATGGGCCTCGCGATGTGAAAGTGTGGCAGCACCTTCCACACAAAGAACATGTGCCACAGATAAATCGAGTAGGAGTACACGCCGATCCGTGCCAGCAGGGAACTCAGCATGCGAACCGGCGTTGCCCCTTCGAATGCCACAGCCTTCGCCACAACGAATCCAAACGCGATATAGAGCACCGTGAATCCCCATGTATGCATGTGGCGGCTCTCAACGGGGAATATTGAGAGAACTGCCACCGCGGCCGCAATCACCACCCAACTGCCGGGCCACGAGGCCATCCAATCAAACACGCGCGGCTGGTACCGCTTGAAGTAGCAGATCAGCAGACCGAACATCAGCCCGTCGATCCTCAGGTGAGTCGGAAACACGCAGCTATAGAAATTGATGTTCCCGTCCTGGCTCCAACCCACCCAGAACCGGCAAGCCAGGCAGAATACCGCGATCGCCGCAAATACCCAGGGCAGCGCAGCAAACGGCCTTTGCGGATTGCGCCGGATCATCAACAGCAGCAGCAGTGGCAGGCAGATATAAAAGTGTTCCTCCACTGCAAGCGACCACGTAATGCCCCAGATGCCAAAGAAATAATCCTGAAAAAAAGTGAGCTCGGGCAACAGCCCCTTGGTCGTTACGTGGTGCCCCGGCATCACCGCATCAATCAGCAGCCCCACCGCGATCAGCGTATAGAACGCCGGCCAGATCTTGAATCCCCGCCGAATGTAAAAGCGCCTGAGATGAATCCGTCCCCACTGCTTATAGTCGGAAAACAGCAAACCCGAAATCAGAAAGCCCGACAGCACGAAGAACAGGTCCACGCCGGCCCAGCCGATTCTCATCGTGTAGAAAGTGAAAGGATTCGTGGCGTGAAGATAATCCACCGCCAGCCCGGCGTGCCGGCCAAGCACCATGAAAATGGCAATGCCGCGAAGAGCATCAAGATTGGTGTTGCGGCGCGCCGGTGCAACGTTTTGAGGGGAACCCATCGATACCACTCAGTCTCCCATGCACCATTTTCGCTGTCAAAGAAAGAACATCGACGACACCTAAATTAGAGTCCTGAGCCTAGCGTTCGGAACAAAACAAATCTGTCATCCTGAGCGGAGGTCGCCGGGCGACCGGAGTCGAAGGACCTGCGGTTGCTTTTGACCATTCTCCCTCTACGGCTCTTTCAGCCAGAACTTCCGCCGAGCCCGCAAACTGCTCTCGCGCCGCGCAAACACCGCGTCCGTCTGAAACAGCGCGTTGTCGGTCTCCCGCCTGTTCTGCCCGCAGAAGTCGTAAACAGCGAATCCCTCTTGATGCATAAACGCCACCACGTCGGCAAACAGGGGCGCCCCCTCGTTATAGGGCAGCAGCGACGCTTCCATAATCACCACCTCAGCCGCTGCCAACGCCTTCTTCCCGCCCTTCAGTATCTCAAGCTCAAACCCCTGCACGTCGAGCTTCATCAGCAGCGGTGTGCCCAGCCCGGCATTCTCTGTCAGGCTGTCGAGCGTGTCCATCTTCAGCTTGATTGCCTCTTTGTCATATGAGGTCATCTCCGGCAACACCGACGATCCCGTCGTTCCCGCTTCCGGCCTGTAGAACGTCACAGCGTCCTTCTTCTCCGCTCCCAGCAAACAAAGCACGTAGCTCGATCGTGCGCCGATCTCACGCACAGTGTTGTGCAGCGGCGCTTCGTTCTCCGGGTCTCCATCAAACATCAAGATCCTCGACGCCGCGAATATCGAAGCAGCCACTCGGCTCCACTCGCCCGCATTCGCGCCAATGTCGAGAATCGTCGACGGCGAGAATCCGTTCTCCCTCAAATGTCCAAGCAGCCCCGGCAAGCTCGGCACTCCTGCGCGAAACTTCTCGGTCTCCGTCCCCAATTCTTCACCAGCCGGCTCCGCTCCCTGCCCCGTTCCCCGCAAGGCCCTGCGCATTCCAATCAAGCGGCTCTGTACCGCCACCGGCAGCACCTTCAAGGTCGAACTGACGATCTTTCCCATCTGCAAGCCCATCCTCTTGGAGATCATCCCATGCCCGATCGCATCAGTTGATGCGAGGCCGTTGCTCATCCCTTCGCGTTCCCTGAAACCACGCCACGCGCCGCAACAACCGCCGCGCCCAACGCCCCAAACGGCTTTGCCGGCAGCAGGCGAATTTCCTCCACCGCTCCCAGCGTAGCCGCCGAGGCCAAATGGCCAGCCTCAATCTCCGCCTTCAGCATATTCCGCGTCGGGGTCACATAGTGAACGCCAACCAGCTTCCCATTGCGGCTGCCGTCCGCGCTGGCGGTTCCAAACTGATCGGGATCGAAGAGCCAACAGCGCGTTCGCCACGCGTGGTCGGCCCACACGGTCTGCTCAAACCACCCGTGATACTTCTTGATTCGCGCAGGGCCCCATCGCTTGAAGAGATACTCCATCCGCTCATAGTCGATCCGGTCGCGCCGCACCCAGAACAGCCCGGAGTTCAATTGTCGCGCCACCCGCAACGGCCCAAACGGCCAAAAGTCCCCCGGATGCGCGCCAAAGCTATTGCCGTGATCCATCATGAACGCCCCCGCCGACGCCTGCGCCAAACCCGATGGCCGCGCTAAACCATCCGCCTGTCGCTCGCCCGGAAACAGCCCCCGAAATCGCTTCTGAAACAGAACATCCGTATCCACGTAGCGGACGATTGCCTCCGGATGCGTCATCGTCGTATCGAACAGCTTCAGCACATGCGGAAGATGGCGCCGCGCCTCCGCCATATTCGGAAAGCGCCCCAGCGCCTCGGCCAGTTGCTCATCCGCCGCGCGCCGCCGCACCACCACCGCATCCGGAAAAGCGGCCGCAAACCGCGCGCACGAATCTTCCGTCAGCGAACCGTCGTCGTGAATGACCAGCCGCATCGGCTCTTCGCTGGTCGAGAGCAGAGACTTCAGGCACGGAATCGCAAACCACAGATGCGCCTCGCAGGCGAGAGTATGTACGAGCATGTGCTAACCTTCAAACTCCTTTGCGCGTGAGCACGTCGCGCACCTGTCGCGAGTTGCAGCTGCCTCTGAGTCGGCCGCTCAACCCCGCGTTTGATCGGTGCTGGAGTCACTGCAATGCTCCAGTGCAACCTTGATCAGGAGAACCTTCAAGATAATCGCAAGAGGATGCGGCAAGGACGCACCAGCAGTATAAACAATCCGTCCAGACCAGAAACCGATGAGGGGTTACGTCAGAACCCTTGCCTGCGATCGCCTATAAAGCGATTCTCTGCCGACCCGGTTTGAGGCGCGGCCCTCCCACGGCAAAATAACACGGATTGAAATCCGTGTGCTACGAAGACGGCGAGGGGAAATTAAACCCCATGTTGGTCGAAGAACCGGGCGGGGAAAACGATAGGAAAGGCGGGGCGAAATCCCCGCCTGTTTTTCCTGTCGTTCAGAATCGAACGATGCGCGCCGAGCGCTCGGAGGCGATGCAAGGGGAAGATAGAGAAACCCGCTTAAAACGCATCTCCCAGGTCCTTGCAGGTTCCAGTTAAATTGGCGTTGATGTCTGTTGTCATGCAAACGGTGATATCCCCGGTCTCGTTATTAACAAGCCAAACCTCTCCAGTTGGAGAAGTAGAGGTTGTACCCGGCGTGTAGTTGAGGCCAATGTATTGCGTGATTCCAACAGCAGCCGTTGGCAAAACGGTCGGCGCCTTCGCCGTGCCTATTTTTATGCATTTGGCGCCGTTTATTGAAGCGGCCCATTCGCCCGTACAAAGGGTGATATTTCCTGTTTGTTGATCGACGATTGTTAATCCTGCGACAAACGGATTGAGGATCACGCTTAGATTTCGAGCAGTAGCTGCTGCTTTGACTCGGTGACCTGTGAGAAAACAAGCAGCGCTGAATCCAAGGGCGATGACAAGGATGGATGCAAATACGGTGCGTTTCAACCAAAGCCTCCTTACTAGCGGACACGATTATCGAGTGGTCCAAAAGTGAATTTCCCCAATATAGCATTATTCATCGTAGGAAGCGTCAAGTGGTCGTTTCACAAAGAAACAGGTTTGCACCACGCGTAAAACCGGACGCCAACGGCCGACGAATCAAGACAAACTGAATGGGCAGTGCCCCATCCATTCCGCGTCTTTACCCGCCTTGCTGGTCACAATCCCGCGCCCATTCAAATGTCTTCGCATGGATGCCCGGTTGCCGCGAAAGTTCGATCATCTCCCAGGCCTCTCTTAGCCCGTTTTTCAATTCTTCGTGTAAGCACCTCTCAGCTTCGCCAACCGTGCTCATCGGCTTGCCAGTTCGTCAGAATCCTTCAGCATCCGATAGGATGGATTGGGTCGCGCCCCAAAATCAGACTGCATTCGATGCGCTCCGCAGGCCCCTATGCTCCGAATTCACCCCACTGCACTCGACGAACTCCGCGCCCACGCCGAAGAGGCTTATCCCCACGAGTCCTGCGGCGTTCTCCTCGGCACCCACACTCCCGACGGCGCCAACCCGGAGGCCTGGCTCGTCCGCGTCGCTGTACGCGCCGCCAACATCCGCACCGACTCACCCCAAAATAGGTACGAGATCGCCCCCGCCGAGCTGGTCCGCATCCTGCGCAGCGCGCGGGATCAGGGCATCGAGATCGCAGGCTTCTACCACTCCCACCCCGACCACCCCGCCGAGCCCTCAGCCACCGACCTGGCCGAAGCCCACTGGCTCCAATGCTCCTACGTCATCACTGAAGTCGCCCACGGCCGCGCCGCCCGCACTGCCTCATTCCATCTCGCCGGTACTACCGAAGAAGACAAGCGCTTCGAGCCCGAGCCCATCGAGCTCCTCTCGCCCGCCTAAACCCCCATAGAAGCCGGGTGCCGGGTGCCCCATCCATTCGCCGGCTTTTCGGCGAATGGGTGGGAAACCACGAATCCCAAAGTGCGAATTCTCACTGTCAGAAAACTAAACCCCGCACAGATGCACCTGCACGCCCAATTCCGCAAACATCGCCGCCTTCGCCGCCAGCGCCCGGTCCGCCTTCTCCTCAGTTCCCGCATACGCCACATTCACGTGGTTCGCGTGGTGCCGCGCCATAAACTGGTCCCGCGTAATCCCGTGCAGCAGCGTATGCATGATCGGCCATTGCGAGGTCGTCGCCTTCCAACGCCGCTCGGTTTCCTCAGCCGGCAACTCCACCGCCGTCGCCCGTCCCATGTCCGCGTGCACCGCGCCGCCCTCCACAAACACCCGGCTCCACACCACGTGCCCCGGCTTGCAAATGCCCTTCAGCGTCCCTCCGCCCAGCCTGAAGTACATCGCAGGCTGCCGCTCGCTGATCGCCTTCGCATACCCCCCGTGAATGTGCGACGCCGGCACCGCCCCCGAAATCTGAAACACCCACACAAAGTCGTCAATGCCTTCGCCCGTGTAGTGCTCGCCCCAGCGCACGTCGTGCAGTGTCGTCGCCGGATCCATGTGCATCGCGCTCCAAACCCGATTCGTCACCAGCGCATCCATCCCCGCGCACTCATCCACTTCGTTGAAGTGCGGCAGCGGCTTCTCGGCATAGAGCTCCCGCCCGTCCTTTGCGAACACCGGCGGCCGCTCCACGTTGTTCAGCAGCCCCTCCACCAGGTCCGACGCCGGCGTCATATCCTTCAGCCCCTGCTGATACTGAATCCCGATCGCGTCGCACCCAAACTCCGCCGCAATGCGCATCGCGGCAATGTACATCTTGCACTGCGCCAGAATCTGCGCATCCGTCAGGTCTGTCTCCTCCACTGGCCCTGTCCGGAACGTCATGCCCCGCCCGTTCAGCCAGTTGCGCACCTTCTGCGCCTCTTCGTCCGTCACCTCGCGCATCCCCGCCACCAGCGCACTCTGGCTCAGCCGCTCCTTGTACACCCCAAGCGGGTTCAGCAGGTTGTCTTCGATGATCGCGTTATACATCCCCATGCATCCCTCATCGAACACCCCCAGGATCGCCTTCCGCGTCAGCATTACCTTTGCCAACTGCGTGCCCAGTGCGCGCTCGTCCTGCGGCAGCCGGTTCAGGTCCAGATCCCGCACGTGGCTTAGGTCGTGATCCACCCGGCGCACTGTCAGCCACTGCCGAAGCCCCCGCCGGAACATCTCATCCTCAAACTCCTTGCTCCACAGCGTGCTGAACTTCACGCCCGCCTTCCAAAGGCTCCCATTCAGGTTCAGCATCCCCACCAGTCCAGGCCATTGGCCACTCCAGTTGGCGACCGTCAGGATTGGCCCCTTGTGGCTCGCGAGGCCGGCCAGCACGTGGTTGCTGTACTGCCACACAGCCTCGGCCACCACAATCGGCGCATGGCTGTCGATCCCGGCAAACACATCCATCCCCATCCGCTGGTTAAAGATGAACCCGTGCTTCAGCTTTTCGTCGAAGGCGTGTGCCCGCCGAAGCGTAAACCCTTCCGCCTTGAAGGCCTCGGTCAGCTTGGCCTCCATCTGCGCCTGCGCCGGCCAGCACATCTCGTTCGCCGACTGCCGCAGATCGCCGCTTGCCACCAGCAATACTTCATTAGCCGCTACGGGCGTGGGTGCTTCCAGCTCTGGAATGGAATAGGACGACATGAACTTGCTCCTTTGCCTCTGCCTTTAGACGCGTACGAATCCTACAACCCCCGCCCACCTGCGCGAAAGTCAGCCGCGCACACAGGCGGCCCTGCCCACCCTGCTGCTGCAATGTGCCTTCCACGCTGGAGTAGAGGAGCGTCTACGAGGTTATTGCGACTCACCCCTTCGCGAATTCGAATACATCTTTGCTCATCGTCGGATTTTTGAATAAGGTCGCAAGAAATTTTCCTTGATACTGATCAGAAATGCGATCGACCATCTTCGTGTACGCAGTCTCACATAAGATGGCGATATCAGCAGGAATCAAATCCTTCGCGAACGCTTCGATTGGCTGTGAGAGCTTAGGCTCACCGTATTTTGCGATAACCGCAGACGCGAGGATACGATTTCCGTGGACCAACACCCCCCAAGCGGGACCGCTCTTCTTGGTGATCTTCCTCTTTGCGTCGATCCAGACCTCGATCACCCTTAATGTCTTGGTCGCATTGAACGCTTTCGCTCCGCTCGTCGTCGGGTTGAAGAGGGTCTTATACGGCGCTTTCTTTAAGTCTGCGAAAAACCTCCCGATGCCAGTCTTGATTTGAACCGCAAGATAAGAATCCCCAGATGCACAGGCGAGCGCCGTAGTGACTTCGACTAGCTCACATGTGGTAGGCGATGCCACAACATCCTCACTGCGAACGACTTGATAGTCGATCCCCTCAATCGCCATCTCTTGTCTCAGTCTCTTTTGTTCAGGATCTTGGGCAACAAAGTCCCTCGATTCCACCCGATTCTGCAGATTGTTGGTTCGCGTTACCTCGTCTCCGAAACCTGTAGGAGCTGTCTTCAGGAGTACAACTCGAATTGGCACTCTCACATGCCCTAGGGCGTCGTCGTCGTCAACACTTGCAATTGAACTAACCGTTTGTGCGCCGTTAACTATCGACGCCCCTTTGAACGCAAAAACACCGGCTGATCGAGAAGCTGCGCCAGCAGGAGCTTTCCAGGCCTCATCTGCTACCAAAGTGATTCCGTTGTTGAAATACCAGAACCTTTCCGGAACCCCTTGTGCCGTTTGTTTGATCTCGGTATTGACTTCTGTTGCCCCAAGGGCGTGTCTGATATTCCCGGATACCAATTTGCGACCGAAGGTCTTCCACCAGATTTTGAGTTGAAGCCCGTCAATGATCCCAAAGTACGCAGGATAAGGGGATGAGACGTAAGACCATTCGAGAATCGTAGCGTCGAGTGGGACGGTGCCGTGAGTCGAATCGCTTGCGAGGGCGATATAAACCTCTGCCAGCCCTAGAACCTCAGCCGTCGCGATCGGTTGGGGATCATCCCCATTTAGATCGGTGAGTAACCTGTTAAGAATCGCTGTCCCGTGGGTGGCGAGTGTGCTACTACCGGTACTGACAACCACTGCGTGGATCTGCGTTCCAGGAGTACCGATCCGCAGGGAGATATCGGCAAACCGACCCTGTAGCCGATTATGAAAATTGGTATCATCTTGCTCAACCGCATCTTCGACGCCCTTGACAAAAGTACCGATTTCCTTCGCCTCTGGCTCTCCGGCACCTTTATTGATCCATTTTGCTTGGACAAAAACAACGCGGGATGTCGCCGCATCGAAAAACGCGGCGTCTATTCCGTTATCATCAGCGCCATCCCAAACTGACTCGCCAGCTTCCTTTTCGGTACAACCAGTCTGGAGATAGATTGCCATTGCAGCAAGGCAGCGAGTTAATATCTTTTGGTCGCGTTCAGCATCATTCGTACCAATATCACCTAGATCGAGATGTGGCTCGAACATTGAGCGAATCTTGGCGCGGATTTGGTTAACTTTCAGAACAGACATGCGCTGTACCCCTCGCGGAACGCTGTCGACAAGTATCGCATTGCATATTGGCTCGTGCACGGCAGGTCTGGCCCTGTGCCCGGGAACTCTCGCCTCTACGGGCCTCGGATAGCACAAACCCCTGACGGATTACTCCCGGCAATCGCCCCTAGCGTCCCGAAATCAGGTTCCGCTCGGCCCGTCGCGAATCCGGAAATCACATCCACTTCATGTTGAACATCGCACTTGGTCCGCGCTAGACGGCTTAACTTAGCGCATTTGCCCCCGGGCCACCCCCGCCCCACCCCCTTGTTGACCTTCCCCCCAAAAACCCTGTAAACTACCTTAGTTTGGCGATTCCTGCCTGTCGCCGTGGATCTGGCGTTCGCCCCGTTTTTTGGGCTTGAGCGTACCGGTACTGCGGCGCAGAAGTTTTCCGACCGAGCCGTTTTGGCCTGCACCACCCATGGCCGTCGTTTTGGCCTGTGACAATCATGGCCATATTTTGATGAAGCGCTCCCGTCTGTTTGCGGCCTGCGCTGGAGGTAGTATGTACGCGGTTATTCGGACCGGCGGTAAGCAATACCGGGTCGCTCCCGGCGACGTTCTCAAGCTCGAAACCATCACCTCCAGCGATAAAACCATCGAGTTCAGCGATGTTCTCGCCGTCAGCGGCGAGCCCGGCACCGTGGCCAAGCCGGCCACTGCCAAGGTCACTGCCGAGATCCTCGGCGAGGGCCGCGGCGCCAAGATCCTGGTGTTCCACCTCAAGCGCAAGAAGCAGTACAAGAAGCTGCAGGGACACCGCCAGAACTTTACCGAGGTACGCATCAACACCATCGAGGCCGACGGCGTCACCTATACCGCCGAGGCCAAGTAGCTTTCGGTTCCAGCCCCGAGCTTTTCACTGCCGGGGCCGGGCCAGCATGGTCGATCCAAAATTTATTAGCTGGAAGCTAGCGGCTAGAAGCTAGAAGCTAAACTCAGAAGGGAATTGAGAAATGGCACATAAAAAAGGTGGAGGCAGCTCCACAAACGGACGCGATTCCAACGCACAGCGCCTCGGCGTCAAGGCCTTCGGCGGCCAGCTCATCACCGGCGGATCGATCATCATGCGCCAGCGCGGAACCAAGATCAAGCCTGGCACCAACGTCGGCATCGGCTCCGACGACACGCTCTTCGCCAAGGTCACCGGTCGCGTCAAGTTCTCTGACCACGGCAACCGCGGTCGCTTTGCTTCCATCGAACCCGTCCCCGCAGAGTAAGCACCCTCTCTCCGCTTCCAACCAAGAGGCTGCGCCCCCGGCGTAGCCTTTTTTCGTGGTGATATTCGGGTGCCCCACGTCCGGGGTCCCCGCGGACTCGGGGTCCCCGGCGACAGGTCTTCGCCGCTGGGGTGAAGGGACAGGTCATTGTCCGTGGGGTGGAGATCCCTAGCTTTTGGGGACCTGGGAGACCAGGACCCTCAACGCCGGGATAGACCCACCCAACATCCCGCACCAAACGAGAGGGCCGGAACCCAATCGGCTCCGGCCCTTGCCCCTCCCCGTTTATATCCCTTGTCTTATAACTCCGATTCCCGGCTCTTCAAATTGCGGCTAAGCACCTTCTCCACCACGTTCTCCACGTCGGTGAGGAAGAAGCTGTTTGCCTGCTGCGGCCCGGCTACCTGCGTGCCCGGGTGGCCAAGCGCCGAGGCAATCTCGTTCCAGCGATAAATTGTCGAGTTCACCGGCATCATCACCGGCTTGCGCACCGGCTCCGGCATCACGCAGTACGCAACCCACGTGCCAAGCCCGACCAGGATCACTCCCTCATACACAAATTGCAGCGGATCGGTCAGCGACGCAAACCGCGAGATCAGCGACACGGTGACAAAGTCGTTCGACGCCATCAGTCCGAAACCGAGAGACAGCCCGAACGCCATATCGCGGACCGAAAGTCGAAGAGCATTCATGCTCAGGCAGAGGAACGCCAGCAGGCAGATCTCCAGCAGGCTTACTGAGCGCATCAGTGCAATCGCCACATCCGTGATCGCCACCAGGCCCCGGTGCGACCAAGTCACCGTTGAGAACGTCACGATGATCGATACCAGCACGGCCCAGCGGAAGATCACAATGCCGAACTTCAGCAGCCCAGGCACGGCCGAAAGCGCCGACCGGAAGATCTCCAGGCAGATGAAGTAGAGGATTACAGCGCTGGCCAGGTACACAGCCCAGAACGAGAAGAAGTACACCTGGGCGCAGGTCCGCGCGAATTCAGGCGTCGCAACCATCCGCCCCGACTTGCCCAGAAGCAACAGCGAGAATGCAGGCGCCGACACGAGTCGAAGTGCCAAATAGGCGCCCATCGCCGGATAGCGGCGATGAAGGCCGCGTCTCCAGAAAAAGAACGCGATCACAGCAACGAGCAAAAGCTCGACACCCGTCATTGCCGTCATCGCGAGCTGAGAGGACATATCTGGGACCTTCCGCGTTTCTGAGAACATTCTCAGAATAGCGCCGAAGCAACGCCCGCTCAATGAAAAACGCCTGAATCGCGATGCCACTTTTGGGCTATCGCACCTTACTTAAGAGTTAGTGCGATGGGGGTGTGTCCACTGGCGGGCAAGTCGGCAGTCCCGGGGCACAGAGCGGAATCGGTTCGGTCGCGGTAGCGGACTGATGGCTTGTGAAGGGCTTTAGCGTTGAGGAGGAAACAGATGCGGCTGCTACCCCGGCAAAAGCAATTGAAAGTGCGAAGATGCGGATGGCGGTTCTCATGATTAGTAACCTCTCTCAGTAATCAGTTTGGATGCGGAGTTCTCTCTCCGGCATTGTTTGCAGAATAGATCATATGGTCGCATAAGTCCAGTATTCTCATATAGTTATCTAATTAGTAATCATTGTGGTTACTGCAGTAATGTACAACTTCGGTAATCTACCCGAACCACATCCTTCCGCTCCCCTCCTGCCCTCATTTGGCCCCCCTCCCGCCGTGCTAAAATAGACCCAGGCAGTTTCTGCTAAAGCCCACGTCTTTCAAGCCTTTAGTCCCGGTCTCAAGTCCTGTGCCCGCTCTGCGAGAGCCACCCTTGGACAGGCCTGAAAACGAGTCCCATCGCGAATGGAAACCTATGGCGACTGAAGTACTCCCCGAGCTCCCCATCCCTGACGGAAACGGCGACAACAAGAGCTACACCGGCGAAAACATCAAAATCCTCGAAGGCCTTGAGGCGGTTCGTCTGCGTCCGGCCATGTACATTGGCTCGACCGGCGATATGGGCCTGCATCATCTTGTCTATGAGGTGGTCGACAATTCCGTCGACGAAGCGCTCGCTGGATACGCCAAAAAGGTCGATGTCACCATTCACGTCGACAACTCCATCACCGTTGTCGATGACGGCCGTGGCATTCCCGTCGACATGATGGACACGCCCGACGGCAAAAGAATGCCGGCGGTTCAGGTGGTCCTCACCAAGCTCCACGCCGGCGGCAAGTTTGACGCATCCAATTACAAAGTCTCGGGCGGCCTCCACGGCGTCGGCGTCAGTTGCGTCAACGCTCTCAGCCAGGAGTTCAACGTCGAGATCTGGCGCGATGGCCACACCTGGGAGATGGACTTCGCCTGTGGCGGCCCCGTCAGTGAGCTGCGCCAGGCCGGGACAAGCAAGCGTCGTGGCACGCGCGTCCACTTCCTACCCGATAAGAGCATCTTCACCGTCACCGAGTTCAACTACGACACACTTGCCCAGCGCTTGCGCGAGCTCGCCTTCCTCAATAAGGGCCTCGAGATCACCCTCACCGACGAGCGCACCGCCGACACCAAGACCGGTGAAGCCAAGCGAACCGAGTTCAAATACGCCGGCGGCATCGCCGAATTCGTCAAGCACCTCAACCGCGGCAAACAGGTGCTCCACGAGAAACCCATCGTCATGGAAGCGCTGCGCGACGGCGTCGATATCGACATTGCCCTCCAGTACAACGACAGCTACTCTGAATCCGTCTTCAGCTTTGCCAACAACATCAATACCGTCGATGGCGGCTCCCATCTCTCCGGCTTCCGCACCTCGCTCACTCGCACCATCAACGCCGTCGGACAGTCGCTGGGCCTCTTTAAGGACATGAAAGAGAACCTGAGCGGCGACGACGTGCGCGAGGGCCTGGTTGCCGTGGTTAGCGTCAAGCTGTCCCAGCCTCAGTTCGAAGGGCAAACCAAGGGCAAGCTGAACTCTGATATCGCCGGCATCGTGCAGGCTTTCGTCAACGAGCGCCTGGGCATGTTCCTCGAACAGAACCCGCCCATCGCCCGGCGCATCATCAACAAGGCCATTGAGGCCGCACGCGCCCGCGAGGCCGCGCGCAAGGCTCGCGACCTTACCCGGCGCAAGGGCGCTCTCGATGGTGGCGGCCTGCCCGGCAAGCTCGCCGATTGCAGCGAGCGAAACCCCGACCGCTGCGAGCTCTACCTGGTCGAGGGCGAAAGCGCAGGCGGCACCGCAAAGCAGGGCCGCGATCGCCGCTTCCAGGCCATCCTCCCGCTCAAGGGCAAGATTCTCAACGTCGAGAAGGCCCGCTACGACAAGATGCTCGGTCACGAGGAAATCCGCGCCATGATCACCGCGCTCGGCTGCGGCATCGGCAAAGACGACTTCGACGCCTCCAAAATCCGCTACGGCAAAATCATCCTCATGACCGATGCCGACGTCGACGGCTCTCACATCCGCACGCTCCTGCTCACCTTCTTTTTCCGCCACATGACGGAGCTCATCAAGCGCGACAACATCTACATCGCCCAGCCGCCGCTCTACAAGATCAAGAAGGGACGCTTCGAGCAGTACATCAAGGACGATCGCGAGCTCGTCAAAGTCATGATCAAGCGCGCCGGCGAAGGAACCGTCATCCGCCATGGTGAAGGCGCCAGCAGAATCGAAGGCGCTGACCGCGTCCGCTTCATGAGCGCCCTTGGCGAGTACCTCGGTTTTGTCGAGCGTGTCGACAAGCGCATCCGCAACGAGAAGCTCGTCGAGCTCCTTGCCCGCACTGAGCTCACTCATCGCTCCGACTTCGCTTCGCCTTCCGGAAGCCAGGTTCCTGAAAAGCTCGCCGGTCTCTACGTTCAGCTCAAGGAGCTGGCCGACGAATTCCAGATCAAGGTTGCAAAGCCCGTCGAAGATGAGGAGCACAACACCTGGTCTGTCTGCTTTACCGATTCGCAGGGCGCCTCGCGCTGCATCGACTGGACTCTTGCCTCCAGCCCGGAGTTCCGCCAGATGATGTCCAAGTACTCCCAGATCAAGGACTACCTCGAGCCGCCCTTCCTCATTGAGTACGTCGGCAAATCCGGCCCGGAATCTGGCCAGGAAGCCGGCATTGAATCAGCCGCAGACTCCGAGGAAGCAGAAGAAGCCCCGGCGGAAGGCGAACCTGTCGAGACCAAGGCCGCACGCCGTTCCGCGCGTACCCCGCGCGAGCCCGTCGAAAAAGCCTCTGCCCGCGAATTCTTCACCTACATCGTCGAGCAGGGCAAGAAGGACTACTCCGTCCAGCGCTACAAAGGCCTCGGCGAAATGACCGCCACGCAGCTCTGGGAAACGACCATGGACCCCGAGCACCGCACCCTGCTTCAGGTTAAGCTCGAAGACCTCGCCGAATGCGAGACCATCTTCACCACCCTCATGGGTGAAGACGTCGAAGCGCGTCGCAAATTCATCGAAGACAACGCCCTCGATGTCAAGAATCTCGACATTTGACGCTCACGCAACCCGCAATTTCAAAAAAAGAGTGGGTGCCCCATCCTTGCGACGTTCTTGTCACTGTTGCCAGGGCGGGTTGAACTGAGCCGGCATCCGAGCAACTTTGAAAGTGCTCTGGAGCTCGCATCAACCCTCCAAATCAAAAAGGCCACAAGCTCTTGCTCGTGGCCTTTCGTGCATCCTGCGCTTGACTGCCTTCAGAATCTCACTGCGAAATGATCATCTGCGAAGTGCTGCCCAACGACAGCGTCATCTTTGAAACCATTGGCAAGCTGATCGGGTAGGAATAGGTCACCTGGATCTTCACCAGGTTCCCTGGGTTGTTGCATGAAGCCGACGGCGAGCACGTCCCCGAAGGGTAAGCCGAGAACGTGGTTGTCACCCCAAACGAGGCCGCATTCACGCCGGGGAACTGGAGTGCCTGGACGTAGGTTTGGATATTCGACTTTGTCGCCGGACACGACGATCCAAACGAGCTGCATGACGACCCGCGCACGATCGCCCAACGTGTCGCTTCGCGCGCAGCCATTGCCGTACAGCAGTAGGCATACAGCACCATACATGTCTGAATCATGCAAAGCAGAACCGCCAGCATGATCGTCGACGATAGAATCAGCTCGATCATCGACCCGCCGGTCTCTTCCCCCAGCAGACGAAGGCTTCGATTCTCGCTCTCCTGCGTCTTCGCAGTCTCCCGAATCCCGCGATGCTTTGTCCAACTCAGCAGACGAAATGAAATTCCCGCATTCACTACTGACCAATCCTCATCGCGGCTTCTCCCCTCAGAGTAACGGAGCTCGGAAATCCGGGAAAACGGAGAACAGGGTTCACCGTCGCGGAGGTATTCACTTGAACAAACGTGATTCCGTGATTGCCTGTCCCCGTGCATGAAGTTGTCACACTCGAGCAGGTCACTGTCGTTGCCGGCGAGTTCGAGCAAACACAGAATGTGCTTTGCGTTACATTCACGCCCTCAACATCGTTCGCCTCATTGGTTGCGGCTGTCTTGGTGTCCGTCGTATCCGCTGAGTCCCCGGTGCTCTGTGACGCAAACGCCGCCCCCGCCCGCGCCGCATTCGAAACCTCAATTCCCGTATACGCCAGCTGTCCCATCTCCACGGCTCCCAGCAACAGCGGCACTCCGAAAAACGACACCAGCAAACTCACTTCCACCAGCGAATAGCCCTGTTCGCCGTTCAGCCGTCTCAGCCGCGGCAAACGAAGCCGCGACAAAATCCCTTTCACTTTCATCGAGCGGGCCCGGTCCTTCCTGGCCGTCGTCTTTGTCATGGGTTACTCCACAAGCTTTGGTGTCGTCAGAGGTGTGTTGGCGTACTGTGAGTTGGTAAAGTTGCTCCCGCCGACAAACGTAATCGTCTGGGCAATCATCGGCGTCTGGATGTTCGTTGTCGTTCCGTTCCCCACTGTCAGCGGCGCGTCAGGAAAATACAGCACCCCGTCGATCACGGAACTCGATCCGCCCTCGATCGACGCCGCGTGCGCGTCTGCCCTGTCCTGGAAGAACAGGACCCCCGAGTACGCTCCTGAAGTCATCGCCGTCAGGTTCACCGTCGCGCCGTTCTGGATCGTCACCGACGCACTGCTGCCAACCAGGTAGAACAGCACGCCGGTTCCGCCCAGGTTCGTGCCGCTGTTGAACGACATCGCGCCGGTGATCACGTAGATCCCCGGGTTGATCGTCACTGTATCTCCGTTGCTGCCCAGCGTCAGCGACGTGTAACAAACCAGCGTGCCGCCCTGCGTCGTGCTGAAATTCGACCCCGGCCCCACCGAGTACGAGCTGCCTCCGTTGTTATAGTGCGACAGCGGATCCGCTCCGCACTGGGCAGCGTTATACGTGGGCGGCGACATGCCCGCCAGCGGATCGGCCACCGCGGTAATCCCGGTGATCGGCGACGGCGTAATCGATCCGCCGTTCGAAGTGGTATAGCTTCCTACAATGCTTGTCGCCCTTGCATTCAGCTGCGCAGACCCGGTCGACGACACAGCTGTCGAACTGCTCGAGTCCGATATCACCCCGCAGCTCGATGAGGTCAGCTTTGCTGAGTTGCTCAGCGTCACGTTCGTCCCCGTCGTTGCCAGTGCGTAAATGCAGTTCGCCGCCGGCCCAGTCGAAGATACCGCCCGTCCCGCCACGTTCAGCATCGAGTTCGACGTCACAAACCCCATGAACACCGTGCTCACCGGCTCCTGCACAATCACTTCCAGGTAGGCGCTGCTGCTCGTGTGCGAGCCTTCGGTCGGCGGATTGTTCACCGTCACCACGGCGCCGTTTACGCCGTTTGTCACTCCGTTCTGCGCGGACGCCTGCTGGGCCACCGAAGTTAAGTCGCTGTTGCCGATCTCTTGCGCACCCGCAATCGCCCCCGCGTCTGCCGCAGCCTGCGCAATTCTCTGCGCACGGAACGTCAATCCCACATCCATCGCCAAGGCGCAGAAACCCATGATGACTCCAAGACACAAAATCCAGATCAGAATTGCCTGGCCGGATTGTTCTTTCAGAATCTTCAAGGTAGCCTCGCGCGGGTATTTCCATCTTGCGCCCCATGAGTAACTTTAGGGGCCTAGGGTAATAGATTAGGCCCTTTGGTAACCGTCCTCAAGCACGATTCGAGGCGGTTAACACAGAAGTTGCATCTCCGTCTTCGAGAAATAGCCCTCCCCGCCCGCGCAGTCGTTTCCACTCCGGCCGATATCGATGGATGCCGGGTGCCTCATCCATGGCACATTGTTGTCTCTGTGCCATGGGTGGGAGGCCCCAAACCTCAACTTGCCATCACAAAGGCGCACTTGGGGCGAAGCCGCCTCCGCCGCACGCAGTGCTATCCTTTCGCCCATGACCACCACGGCCTTCAAAACTCACCTCGACCGTCGCGGCTTCATCGCCGCCTGCTCCGGCGCAGGAATCACCTCGGCCCTCCTTCCCGGCGTCCTCTTCGCCCTCGCCGCACAGGGTCAGGACAAAGCCCCCGACGGCTCCCCGAGCACCCTCCGGCCCATCACCGCCGAGATGATCGACCAGGCCGCCGCCCTCGCCGGTGTCGGCCCCTTCCCGCCCGACCAGGTCAAGCTCATGCTCGACGGCCTCAACGACCAGCGCACCGCTATCACCGGCATCCGCGCCCTAAAACTCTCGAACTCCATCCCGCCCGCCTTCGTCTTTCACCCGCTGGCGCCAGATACGGGCAATCACGACCCGAATACTGAGGCATGGCACCAGATGCCGCGCTTTGTTCGCACGCTTGATTCGCCGCCCTACAAGCCCACTGGAAACGAGCCAAAGGCACCAGCTCGAATCGAGGATCTAGCCTTCGCCACCGTCTCTCAGTTGGGAGAGCTGCTTGCTTGGCGCAAGATCACCTCCCTCGCCCTCACCCAGATGTTCCTCGCCCGCCTAAAACGCTACGACCCCAAGCTCCACTTCGTCATCACGCTGACTGAAGATCGCGCCCTCGCCCAGGCCCGCAAAGCCGACGAAGAGATCGCCGCCGGCCTCTATCGCGGACCCCTCCACGGCATCCCCTGGGGCGCAAAAGATCTGCTCGCCGTCAAAGACCACCCCACCACCTGGGGCGCGGGCGGATTCGAACACCAGTCCTTCTCGGAAGACGCCACCGTCGTCCAGCGCCTCGACGCCGCCGGCGCAGTCCTCGTCGCCAAGTTCTCCCTCGGCGCGCTGGCCATGGGCGACAAGTGGTTCGGTGGACGCACCCGCAACCCTTGGAACCCCACTCTCGGCTCCAGCGGCTCGTCCGCCGGATCAGCCTCCGCCGTCGCCGCCGGTTGCGTCCCCTTTGCCATCGGATCCGAAACCCTCGGCTCCATCTCGTCCCCCTCCACGCGCTGCGGCTGCACCGGCCTCCGTCCCACCTTCGGCCTCGTCCCCCGCACCGGCGCCATGGCCCTCAGTTGGACCATGGACAAGCTCGGCCCCATCGCTCGCTCCGTCGACGACTGCCTCACCGTCCTTGCGATCATTCACGGCCCCGACGGCCACGACACCTCCGTCCCGCAGCAATCCGCCGACTGGTCCCCATCCACTCCCGACTGGAAATCCCTCCGCATCGGCTACCTGAAATCCGAGTTCGACCTTCCCGAGCCCCTCAAACTCGAAGAAGCCAAGCCCTCCAAATCTCCCGACTCTCCAGAAACCCCCTCCGAGTCTCAGGAAGCTCGCGCCCGCGCTGCCCGCAACGACGCAGCCCGTGACGCCCGTGTCCGCACCGACTACGACCGCCGCTTCCTCCTCACCACCCTCGAAAAGCTCCGGGCTCTCGGAGTGAATCTGATCCCCGTCGAGCTTCCCGCCTTACCCTACGACGCCATGGTCCCACTCCTCACCGCCGAAGCCGCCGCCGCCTTTGACGATCTCACTCTCTCCGGCCGCGACCGCCTCCTCACCGAGCAGGGCCCCGAAGACTGGCCCAATGCCTTCCGCACCGCCCGGTTCTACCCCGCCGTCGACTACATTCAGGCCAACCGCGCCCGCACCCTCGCCGTCCGCCAAATGTCGGCCCTGTTTGAGAAGGTCGATATCATCGTCACACCCTCCACTGACCGCCAGCTCATCTGTACCAACCTAACCGGCCACCCCGCCCTCATCCTGCCCAACGGCTTCCGCGGCCCAGACGCTCCCGCCCCGCCCGCCATCGACGACGGCGACCACGACGACATCGGCGGTCCCGGAACCCCCGTCTCCCTCACCTTCCTCGCCGCCCACTTCCACGAAGCCAAACTCGCCGCCTTCGCCGCCGCCTACCAGCAAGCCACCGGCTTCCACCTCCATCACCCCACCCTCGACTAGACGCTTCGTGCCCTTCGTTGCTTTCTCCGGATCATGGCCATGAGTCAGGGCACGGCTGAAGTCGTGCCCTTTCAAAACAACTGCCTCAAATGAGTTTTCGGCAAGCTGTGAAGGCGTGCCCTTTCAAAGTAGGTCGAAGGGTCATTGATCCTGACCGCCTGCTCCTAGGTCGCTACTTCCCTGCTCCTTCGGTGATGGTGAGGATGCGGTCGATGGCGGGGGCGGCGACTTTCTCGATTTTGCCGTCGGGCCAGTGGATCTCGAGGCTATCGACGGTGGTGGCTTGCGAGAGACCGAAGTGAAGGCGCGGGTCGCTGGTGGAGAGATAGCTGCCGCCGGCGATTACGTCGCCGCGCTGACGCATGCCGTTGGCAGTGAGGTAGACGGTGGCGCCGACTGCATCGGCGGGCACGCCTTTGACGCCCGGCTGTGGGGCGGAGACGAGCTTGAGCTCGATCCAGTGGTTGTGGTCGGGGTTAACGTTGCGCAGGAGGACGGGATGGCCGTCGATGACGTTGATGACAACGTCGATCTTGCCGTCGTTGAAGAGATCGCCAACGGCCATGCCGCGGCCGGCGATGACATCGGCGAGGCCGGAGCCCTCGACGGCGGGAACGGCCTCAAACTTTTTGCCGGCGAGGTTGTGGAAGAGCATGGGACGCTGTGCCCAGCTTGTGCCCCAGTTGTATTTGTCGGCTTCAGGGTAGACGTGACCGTCGGCCATCATGAGGTCTTTGTAGCCGTCGTTGTCGTAGTCGAAGAAGGCGTCGCCCCAGCTAAGAAAGGGAACAGATATCTCGGCGATGCCGAGCTGGTAGCTGATGTCGGTGAGATTGCCATCGCCTTCGTTGCGATAAAAGGGCTTGTAATCGTCGGAGAATGTGGTGTCGAAGATGGCGAGCTGGCCGTTGTTTTCGTAATCGCCGACAGCGATGCCCATGGAAGCAGTCTCGCGGCCGGCCTCGTTGAGAGCGAAGCCCGAGGAGTAACTCACGTCTTCAAAGGTTCCGTCGCCCTTGTTGAGATACATGTAATTGGGCGTTGAGTCGTTGCCGACGAGGAGATCGACCTTGCCGTCGTTATTGATGTCGACAAAGACCGCGCCGAGGCCGTAGTAGCCGGCCTTGTCGGCGACGCCGGCCTTCTCGCTGACGTCGGTGAAGGTGCCGTCGCCGTTGTTATGAAAAAGATGGTCGGGTTCGCCTTTGAGGCCTCTCGGCCCGCAGGCAACGGGTTCGCCGCGGAAGGTGCAGAAGGCGTTGTTGCCGCCAGTCTCTTTGCTGGCGGGCAGATTGTTCCAGTCCCAGTGAATGTAACCGGCAACGAAGAGGTCGAGGTGGCCGTCGCCGGTGTAGTCGCCCCATGTGGCGGAGCTGGACCAGTTACCGAGCTGGACGCCGGCCTTTTCGGAGACATCGGTAAAGGTGCCGTCGTGGTTGTTGCGATAAAGGCGGTTCTTGCCGACGTTGGTGACGTAGATGTCGGGCCAGCCGTCGTTGTCAAAGTCAGCGATGGCGACGCCTGTGCCCCAGCGATCGTTGGTAACGCCGGCCTGGGCGGCAATGTCAGTGAAGGTGCCGTCGTGATTGTTGCGGAAGAGCGCGGCGTGGGGTGGGGTGGCTTTGCCGGTGAGCGCGTCGACCGTGGAACCGTTGACAACATAGATGGAGAGCCAGCCGGAGTGGTCGTAGTCGATGAGGCCGACGCCGGAGCC
>Ga0182015_10001939_pt1 | contig 26195 bp, 24 predicted proteins | sample 712P3MmetaG_FD_120478 | JGI IMG/M metagenome (GOLD analysis project Ga0182015, IMG submission 120478) | Permafrost microbial communities from Stordalen Mire, Sweden - 712P3M metaG | ecosystem: Environmental > Terrestrial > Soil > Wetlands > Permafrost | place: Sweden: Stordalen | collected...
AACAACATTCCTAAAACTGCGGGTGAAGCCGGAATCGAGCGAGTTACTGAGCGATTCACGAACTTATGATACTCCAACGGGGACGCCATGGCGCACCTCCACGAGAGGACTTCCTACAGAGTTAGATCGGGGATTACGGGCAGGAGATGCGCGGCAATTGTAGAGAATTGTTAGCTGGCAATCATCCGCGGGGGACCCGGACCAAGTACGAAAGACTCCAGAGAATGTAAGCACCGACCCATGCCCAGACGCTGGCCGTGACGAGAAAGCGGTAGGGAGTTTCCATGAGATCGGCGAGAACTCCGGAGACAAAGATAAAGAGGAAGGGAACGGAAGCGAGGAGAAATCCCGCGCCGGCGACGCGGGGATGGGCTACGCCCAGTGCGATGAAGAGAAGCGCCAGGAGTAGGGGGGCGGTGTTGCCGAAGTAGCGGGAGCGCGGCCACGCAAGATAGGTTGCAACGGCGACCGGCAGCAACAAGACAAAAGCGGGACAGGCGTGCAGGATGAGGAATGTGACTCGGCGATAGACGGCGAGTACGGTGAAGCTGTGCCAGGTTGCTCCCCCGAATGAGGCGTGCTGCATTCCCTGAAAGAAGACGCGGGGGTGGAAGAAATACGTGGCGAAAAGCAGAACGAGAGCCAAGAGACAGGCGGCGGTCCAGATGGTCAGAGCTGCTCCTCGGCGGATAGGAGCTAGATAAAGGAGGAAAGCGAGAGCGATGGGGACGACGACGATCATGGAGAATTGAGACCCCACTGCGATCGCGAGGGAGATGCCGAGTAAGACGATGCGACGCCAGTTCCAGAGAACGACTTCGCGTGGAGCGTAAAGCGTGTGGGCGACGGCGATGGCGGTGAAGATGGCTCCGAAGGATCCCCAGGCGGCGAGGATTTCGGGCTCGGCGTGCCAGACGGCGGCGGCTTGAAGTATGGCGGGAGAAAAGCAGTAGAGGGTGAGGGCGAGGAATCCGCCGAAGTTGCCGCAGAGACGGCGAGCGACATACCACAATGAAGCTCCGAGGAAGACGCCGAAGGCAAGAAACGGAATACGCGGCAGCCAGCGCCAGTACGGAAAGGATTCGGGCGTGGCCAGGGCTTGGGGCCACGCGAGGAGCGGGGCGGCGGTCACCAAAGAGAGTAGGGGAGAATGCTCGGTGTCGAAACCGGCATCGTCGCGGGCGACATCGATAGGGAGCGAGCCGGGAGCGTCGGGGAAGGGCGCACCGGCGATTCCGCCACCGTGGATTTGCCGCCAGCCGGTTGCGATGCGAACTTGCTCGGACGCGCTTAGGGCGTCGGTTGCCGAGGATTCGGCACCGTGCAGCTCGGAATGTACAAGCCAGACTGCTTGCGCCAGAAAAATCAGGAGCAGAACTCCGGCGAGAAACTGGGGGCGACCGAAGCGTTGACGCGTGAAAAATGGGGTCATTAGGCAGGACGAAGTGTTTTACCATGAGCGGGGCCGTTTGAGGAAACGGGCGGGGAGGGGGAGTGCAGCGCATTAAGAAAGCGAGCCAAACGCGCCCTTCGGTCGCTCGCGCTCGCTCAGGGCAGGCTCCGTGGATTCGCGCGGCTCGCCGAGATCCCTCGGTGCGCAAAGAACGCTTGCTCGGGATGGCAACGGAACGGGGATGGATGAGCGGATAAACATTTCGGGCAAGGAGCGAGCTTCGAATCCGGAAGCGACGGATTCGGGGGTATCGGGTGCGGCGCCGGAGTTTGCGGTGCAGCCGTCGTATGTGCGGACGGTGTTTCTTGGTGCGGACGGATTGCGGGCGGGGTGGGGATTTGCGTTTTATGTGGCGATGTTTTATCCGCTGCAGTTTTTAGTCAGCCGGTGGGCTGGGTCTGTGGAGCTGGGCGCGAGTGGGCTTTGGTCGATGATGCTGCTAGAGTTTGGACTGCTGGTGGCTGCGGTAGTGCCAGCGGTGGTGCTGGGAAGAATTGAGCAGCGGGCTTGGAGAACCTACGGTTTGCCGGGTCGGCTGGCGTTTGGAAAATTGTTTTGGGTGGGAACGGCATGGGGATTCGCCAGCATTACGTTGCTGATGGCGACGATGTATGGCGTGCGAGTTTTTGACTTCGGGCATCTCGCGATACACGGCGGACGGATTGTGAGGTTCGCGGTGTTCTGGGCAGTGTACTTCTTGCTCGTGGGTTGGTTTGAGGAATTTCTGCTGCGCGGGTATTCGCAGTTCACGCTGACACGATTGATTGGATTTTGGCCGGCGGCGGTGGTGCTGTCGTGCACGTTTGGCCTTATCCACTTGCAGAATGCGGGCGAGCAGTGGACGGGATTGTTGGCGGCGGCGGCGATTGGATTCTTCTTTTGCCTGACATTGCGGCGTACGGGGAATCTGTGGTTTGCGGTGGGCTTTCACATGGCGTGGGATTGGGGAGAGACGTTTTTTTATTCGGTGCCGGATAGCGGGACGATTTTCCCGGGGCATTTGCTGAAGTCGTCGTTTCACGGGCCGCGATGGCTCACGGGGGGGATGGTTGGGCCGGAGGGAAGCGTGCTTTGCTTTGTCGTGATCGCGGTGACTTGGGCGGCGTTTGCGATGAGATATCCGGAAGTGAAGTATCGGGCGGAGTAAGACCCCTCGCTGCGTTGGGCGGGATGGCCGAGGCAGCCGTCCCGACGCGAGAAATTGCAAGACCAAACGAGTTCCCGGTTTTGAAAACTTCTTGTCAAAAATCTGCGATTTTACGTTCTCCTAATCTTCGCCTCAGCCTATACTCGTTTCGATGAGTCCGGAAGCAGATTTGCTTGCGCCACTGCGGCGGTACTGGGGGTATACCACGTTTCGTCCGCTGCAGGAGCGGATTGTGTGCAGCCTGCTGGCGGGGCGCGACACGTGCGTGGTGATGCCGACGGGCGGAGGCAAATCGCTGTGCTACCAGTTACCGGCAGTGGTGTCGGGTGGGACGGCGGTGGTGATTTCTCCGCTGATCGCGCTGATGCAGGATCAGGCCACGCAACTGGCGCAGATGGGAATTCCGGCGGCGGTGCTCAACAGCACGATGAACGACGTCGAGCAGAATCAGGTGATGTCGAAGGCGCGGGAAGGCGCTTACCGGCTGCTGTATGTGTCGCCGGAGCGGGTGGCTCGCGGCGACACCATGGGCTGGATGCAGCAGGTACCGGTGACGTTTTTCGCGATCGATGAGGCACACTGCATTTCCGAGTGGGGACATGAATTTCGTCCAGAGTACCGGCAATTGAACCGGCTGCGCACGAAGTTTCCGGATCGTCCGATTGCGGCGTTCACGGCCAGCGCGACGCGGCATGTGCGGCACGATATTCTGGCACAACTGCGGTTGCGCAATCCCGACAAATATATTGCCAGCTTTTACCGGTCCAATTTGCGCTACCTGGTGCGCGAGTGCGAAGGGCTGGAGCAGATGGAGATGCTCCTGAAAGCGCTGGAGAGCTACGCGGGCAGCAACGTGATTGTTTATTCGCCGACGATCAATCGGGTGGAGGAGACGGTCGATTTTCTGGAGGACCACGACATAGCGGCGGTGGGATATCACGGAAAGATGGACGGCGTCGACCGGAGGCGCGCGCAGGAACGGTGGATGTCGGACGAAGTGCGGGTGCTGGTGGGGACGATTGCTTTTGGATTGGGGATCAACAAGGCTGCGGTGCGAGCGGTGATTCATTTGTCGTTGCCGAAATCGATCGAACAGTACTACCAGGAGGCGGGACGGGCTGGACGGGACGGCGCGAGTGCGGATTGCGTTTTGCTGTGGCAGAAAAAAGATGCGGGGCTGCTGGGATTCTTTGCCAATCAGATTACAGATTCGGAAGAGCGTAATCGAGCGTGGGAGCGGTACCGGATTATTCGTGAGTTTGTGGAGTCGAAGCAGTGCCGGCATCGGCAGATTTGCACGCACTTTGGGGAGACTCCGAAGTGGAAGGGTTGCGGATCTTGTGATGTGTGCGGGAGCGTGGCGGAGTGGATGGTGAAGTCTGCGGCGCCGGGAAAGAGCGCAGCGGTGAGTCGAAAACGGGCGGCACTGCAGCCTATTGCGGCGCCGGCAACGGGGTCCGAGGCTGAAGAACTACGCGAGTATCTGCGAGAGTGGCGGCGGGCGATGGCGAAAGAGACGAACGTTCCTGCCTACATTGTGCTGCACGATTCGTCTTTGGAGGAAATTTGCCGGCGACAGCCCAAGTTTTTTGCGGAGCTTCTGGAAATTCCGGGAATCGGCGAGCGCAAGGCGGAAGTGTATGGACAGGAAATTCTGAATGCGTTGGAGAAATTTCGACAAGGGACCCGAGCCAGCGGTTCTGAGCGGGCGGTCAAGCCTGGGGACGAGACTCTTCGCTTGTTAAGTGAAGGGCGAACTCTGGAAGAGGTTGCGCAGATTCGCGGACGGCAGATGTCGACTATCGTGAGTGCGGTCGCAAATTTTCTGGAGGCGGGGCAGGTCGAGTTTCAGTCTGCCTGGGTGACCAGGGAGAAGCTGTCGGTGATTGAAGCGGCGTGCGGCAAGGTGGGGATGGAGCGGCTCAAGGCGTTGAAGGATATCTTGCCGCCCGAGATTAGTTATGACGAGATCAAGCTAGTGGTGGGGAAGATGCGGCGGGAGGAAATGGTGAGGAAGGCGGTTCCGGCATAGGGATGAGCAACGACGGCCGATTCCACAGGCGATGGCAGGGGGGCCCCTTCGGCTGCTCTCAGGGCAGGCTTTCGCTCCGCCTAGGATGACATAGCCGAGAGTTTGCGGAATCCATCACCGCTTATAGATTGAGAACTTGCTTGGCGGCCTCGCTTCCGGAGCGGACGCAATCGGGCACGCCGATGCCACGGTAGCCGTTGCCAGCGAGCGCGAGGCCGGGCAGTTGCTGGCGCAGGCGCGCGATGCGATCGAGGCGTTCGAGATGGCCAACGCCGTACTGCGACATGGCGGACTTCCATTTGTAAACGCGAGCGAAGAGCGGGGCGGCGCGAAGGCCGAGGATCTGCTGCAGTTCGTTGCGGACGATGGCAACGATGGCGTCATCAGAGAGCTGCCAGATGTTTTCCGCGTTCGATCCGGCGAAGAAGCAACGCAGAAGAGCGCGGTCATCGGGCGCGCGGTGAGGGAATTTGTTGTGGACGAAAGTGGCGGCCAGCAGGCGTTTGCCTTCGCTGCGGGGGACGAGAAATCCGAAGCCGGGGGGGAGCGACTGGCGGACTTTGCGATCGTAGCCGAGGCCGACGGTGATGGAAGAGCTGTAGCCGATGGCGGCGAGTTCGACGGACAGTGGGGGGCTGCAAGTCGAGAGAAGCTTGGCCGCGGCGAGGGCGGGCAGGGCAACAATGACGGCACGGAATTGGTCGGATTTCAAGCCGGCCGACAGAGTCCAGCCTCCGGCCTCGGGTTGAATGGATTGCACCGGCGCGTTGGTGATTAAAGAAGACTGGTTGAGGCGGGGGACGAGGGTTTCAACCAGCTGCTGCATGCCGTTCTTCAGCGATGTGAAAAGTGGAGCGGCAAGTTTGTTCGCGGGCCGCGGCATTTTCTTGCGAGCGGCGAGCATGGCGCGGCCAAGACTGCCGTGAGTGCGCTCCATTTCTGCGAAGCGGGGAAGAACGGCGCGCACGCTGAGGCTGGCGGCTTCTCCGCCGTAGACTCCGGAGAGGAGCGGGTCAGCGAGGCGGTCGACCATCTCCGCGCCGTAGTGGCGTTCGACTAAAGAGGCGACGCTTTCATCGGCATCGGCGGAGCGCGGCGGGTGAAGGAGTTCCTGCGCCATACGGAGCTTGGTGCTCCAGGAAAAAAGTGGCGAGAATCCAGTGGGCAGGATTTTTGTGGGGACCATGAACATGAGGCCGTCGGGCATGGGAATCAGGCGGCCGCGGACGAGGATGTAGGTTTTGCGATCGGCGTCGTTCGAGCCGATGAGCTGATCGCCGAGACCGAGGGTGCGGCAGAGGTCGGACACCCAAGGCTTTTCGGTGATGAAGGAGTCTGGGCCAGCTTCGACGATGCAGCCGTTCACGTGCTCGGTGCGGAGGACGCCGCCGAGGGTCGGTGATGATTCATAGAGAACGTAATCGACTGTGCCGCCGCGCCGGGGTTCTTCGAGAGTGAAAGCGGCGGTGAGTCCGGAAATGCCTCCGCCGATGATTGCGATGCGGGTCACGGAACGCGGCTTCCGGCTGCCGGCTTTCGGGTCCCGGAAGACGAGTCTGGGGCTGAATATTCCTGCACCAGGCGCGCCAGGTTCTTCACGTTGTCAACTGGAGTTTCGGGCAGGATGCCGTGGCCAAGATTGAAGATGTGGCCCGGACGTCCGGCGGCGAGACAAAGAATATTTTCCGCGCGAGACTTCAGTTCTTTCCAATCCGCAAAGAGAAGAACAGGATCGAGATTGCCTTGCACGGCGCAGCGGTGATCGAGGTCGCTCCAGCCTTTGTCGAGCGGGATGCGCCAGTCGAGGCCAATGACTTCGGCTCCGGTCTCGTTCATTGCAGGAAGCAGGGTGGCACTGTCGGTGCCGAAATAAATGATGGGGACACCGCTCTTCTGCAACCGCTTCACGAGAACAGTGACATGCGGCAAGACATAGCGGCGATAATCTTGCACGCTGAGGCAGCCGACCCAACTGTCGAAAATCTGAATGACATCGGCACCGGCACGCACCTGGGCAGCGGAGTACTCGGCGGTGACATCAACCAGTTTGCGCATCAACGCATCCCAGTTGGTCGGGGAGTTGTACATCATCTTCTTGGCGTGGAGGTAGTGGCGGGAGCCGCCGCCTTCGATCATGTAACTGGCGAGGGTGAATGGCGCTCCGCAGAAACCGATCACGGGAATTTTTTCAGCGAAATGTTTGGCTACGAGACTCACAGCCTCCGAGACGTAGCCGAGTTCCGCGGCGCGGTCGGTGCGGAGTTGAGCCACGTCTTCCGTGGTGCGGACAGGCTTTCCAATGACCGGGCCTTCTCCAGCGGAAAAATGAAAGGGCAAGCCCATGACTTCGAGCGGGAGCAGGAGGTCGGCGAAGATGATGGCGGCGTCGACTCCGAGAAATTCGGCAGCGGTGATGGTAACTTCGGCGGCGAGTTCAGGCTTCTTGCAGATTTCGAGCAAGGAATGTTGCTTGCGAACGGCGCGGTATTCGGGCATGTAGCGTCCGGCCTGACGCATGAACCAGACGGGAGTGTGGTCGACAGGTTGAGATTTGCAGGCGCGAACGAAGCTGGAATTGGGGGCAGACATGATCAATAAGAAGGACCGACTACTTTAGCATTTTTGCAGGCAGGCGTGCCCTCTACTGCGCGGGGTTTGTGCGAGACTGAGAAGGGAGCCATCGATATGGGCCAGATTGAAGTTGCGAAAGAGAGGGTCGAGTTGGCGGTTGCAGACGGAACGCGGATGGGCGCATACGTGGCTCGTCCTGAGAGTACCGGGCCGCATCGGGGATTACTCGTGTTCCAGGAAGCTTTTGGCGTGAACCACCACATCCGCAGCGTGACGGAGCGGTTTGCCGCGGAGGGATACGTGGCGATTGCTCCGGAACTGTTTCATCGCACGGCGCCTTCGGGGTTCGAGGGCAGCTACACAGATTTTCCTGCGGTGATGCCGAACCTGCAGGCGGTGACGAACGAGACAGCGGAGGCGGATTTACGATCTGCATACGAGTGGCTGCGATCGAATGTGGCAGTGAAGGCGAGCGAGATTTCGAGCGTGGGATTTTGCATGGGCGGGCGAGTCTCATTTATTGCGAATAGCGCGATTCGGTTGCACGCGGCGGTTTCGTTCTATGGAGGAGGAATCGCGCCGGGATTGCTGGGGCGGGTGGCGAAGCTGCAGGCTCCATCCTTACTTATATGGGGAGGCTTGGATAAGCACATTACGCCGGAGCAGCGGCGAGCCCTGACCGAGGCTTTGAGCGCTGAGAATAAAATTTATGTGAGTGCGGAATTTTCGCGCGCGGATCATGGATTCTTTTGTGATGAGCGGGCGGCGTATGAGCCGCAGTCGGCGAGGCAGGCGTGGGCGTTGACACTGGAGTTTCTGCGCTCGTGAAGAAACTCGCGATGGTTTTGGCGGCAGCGGTTCCTCTCGCTTTAATCGGGGCGGGGTGGCAGACACCTTCCGCCCCCGCCGCCCGCGAGAAGAAGTCTCAAGCTATCGCGGCTCCAACCTTTTATAAGGACGTTCTTCCGATACTCCAGGACAAATGCCAGAGTTGTCACCGGACTGGCGAACCTGCACCGATGCCGCTGGTGACGTACGAACAAACTCGGCCGTGGGCCGGGAAAATTGCGGCTGCGGTTGATATGAAAATGATGCCGCCGTGGTTTGCCGATCCGCGCTACGGGAAGTTTTCCAATGATCCGTCGCTGAGCACGGAACAGATTAAGACGATTGGTGCATGGGCGGATGCGGGAGCGCCTGCAGGCGATGAGCGTGATGCGCCCGCACCGCCGAAGTGGAGTGAGGGGTGGAATATTCCGCAGCCGGATGTGGTGGTGAAGATGCCGAAGCCGGTGCCGATTCCGGTGCGCGGCGAGGTGGAATATACGTACGAGATTGTGCCCACGCATTTCGCCGAGGATAGGTGGGTGCAGATGGTGGAGGTTCTGCCTTCCAGCCCGGCGCATGTGCACCATGCGGTCGTGTATATACGGCCTCCGGATTCGTCGTGGCTGCGGCATGCGCCGGTGGGCGAGGCTTTCACGGCAGCGATGTTGAGCGATCCGGAGGAGCGGCGGCAGGCGCATGAGACCACCAGCGATCTTCTGCTGGTGTATGCGCCGGGGAGTGCGCCGGACCGGTGGGCAGATGGCATGGCGAAGTTTGTGCCAGCCGGATCGGATCTGGTGTTTCAGATGCACTACACGACGAACGGCGAGGCGGCGAGCGATGAGACCAGCGTGGGGCTGGTGTTCGCGAAGAGTCCGCCGAAACAGAGGGTGGTCACGCTGCAGTTGAATAATCATGCTTTGATGATTCCGCCGGGAGCGGAGGACTTTCGCGTGGAAGTGCAGGGGACTCTGCCTAACGACGCGATTCTGCTGAGTCTGTTTCCGCACATGCACCTGCGCGGGAAGCGCTTTGAATATGACATTGTGCATGACGATGGCAGCGTGGAACCGTTGCTTCGCGTGAATTACCACTTTCACTGGCAGTTGAGTTACAAGCTCGCGGAGCCACGGGGGCTGAAGGCGGGGACGAAGCTGCGGGCGATGGCATGGTACGACAATTCGAAGAATAATCCGCACAATCCTGATCCCGACAAGCTGGTGACGTGGGGCGATCAGACGTCGCAGGAAATGATGGTGGGATTTTTTGATGTGGCGATTCCGGCGGGGATGGACAAGTGGCAGTTCTTTGTGAGGAAGTAGCTCCGGCTTTTAACCTGCGAACAGCGGATTCCTCCTTGCTCGCGTCGCTCGCTTGTCGGAGGGACAAGGGATGGGGAGCATCACGTCTCCGGGAATCGTACCGGACAGACATTCCCATGTCTCGCAATAGAGGCGAGGCATGGGGCCCCTCGTCGACACAATTTGCTACACTTCGGGATTCAAAAATGAGGCTGGAAACAAGATGAACGGGAAAAAACGCATCGAGCTGCGCTCGAATGGACAGCCGAGGGCGGCGGTCCCCACATTTTTGGTGGGGATGGCGGCGATTGTGTTGTCCACAATTTTGATGGGCGGCGCCAGGACGCAATCCGCCGCCGCTGCGGGGCCGAAGACGGCGGTGCAGCAATTCAAGAATATCCAGGTACTCAAAGACATCCCGGCGGATCAGTTGATTCCGGCGATGCAGTTCATCACCGCGTCGCTCGGCGTGGAGTGCGAGTTTTGCCACGTGGAGGGAGCGTTCGAAAAAGATGACAAGAAGCCGAAGCAGACTGCGCGGGTGATGATGGGGATGATGTTTACTATCAACCAAGACAATTTCGACGGGCATCGCGAGGTGACTTGTTATTCCTGCCACCGGGGTAGCACCGATCCGGTGGCTACGCCGGTGGTGATGACGGCGGAGTCGAAGCTGGGCATGAACGAAGTGAGGAAATCCGAAGAAGGAACAGAGACGAAGACGCCTACCGGGCCGAACGCCGATCAGTTGTTCGACGAGTATGTGAAAGCGATGGGAGGCGAGGCCGCCATCGACAAAATTACCAGCCGGGTGATGAAGGCTACGATCACGTTTGGCGACAGGAATCTTCCGATCGACATTTACTCGAAGGAACCGGACAAGCGGGTATCGTTTACGCATATGTCGGACGGAGACAGCATCACCGCTTTCGACGGACATGAGGGTTGGTTGGGAATGCCGAAAAGGCCGGTGCGCGAGATGTATGGTCCAGATCTCGATGCGGCTGCGATGGATGCGGACCTTCATTTTGCGGCGCACTTGAAAGCGATGTTCAGCGAAGCAAAAGTGGACGGCAAAGAGAAAGTCGACGGCCATGATGCCTATCTGGTGGTGGGCAGCCGCGAGGGAAAGACACCGCTGCGACTTTATTTTGACGAGCAATCCGGATTGCTGGTCCGGCTGATTCGATTTGGAGAAACTCCGCTGGGACGTTTGCCGACGCAGATTGACTATGCCGATTACCGGGAAAGCGGTGGAGTGAAAATTCCGTTTCGCTGGACGCTGGCGCGGCCGAGCGGGCTGTTCACGATTCAGGTGACCGACGTAAAGCAGAATGTTCTGGTGGACGATGCGAAATTCGCCAAACCGCCAGCGCCTCCGGAAGAGCAGAGAGCTCCCGCGAAATGAGGACGGCCGGCGAATCGCAGTTACGTTTGTGAGGGATTGCCGTAGAACTTTCGATAGTCCAGAGGCGAGAGGAAACGGAAAAATACGGGTTAAGATTCAGCAGGGAGATCGACATGCGAATCATGATCCGAGCCGTAGCAATATTGATCATCGGGCTGGCGGCGTTTCCCGCGGCTCAAGGGCAAACCGGCGGCAGTGCTGCAGAGCAGGAATTGTTTGTCTCGGTGAACCAGGCGCGGCGCGCGCAGGGTTTGCCGGCGTTGAGGTGGAATGAAGCGCTGGCCATGGCAGCGCGTCGGCACGCTGGGTTGATGGCGCAACATGGGGCGGCAGAACATGGATTTCCCGGCGAGCCTGCCCTTGCGGCGCGAGTTGCGCAGGCTGGAGCACGGTTTGTATGGCTCTCGGAGAACGTCGTTCAGGGCTCGAGAGTCGAGACCATTCAGGCAGAGTTTCTGCGATCTCCCAACCATCGTGCGAATATGCTGGATGCTGAAATGGATTCAATCGGAGTGGGGGTGGTCGAGCGCGGCGGACAGCTTTTTGCGGTAGAGGATTTTTCCAAAGCGAAGTGAGAGGGCTCGTCAGCATACAAGTGTCGAAGGTGGTGCCGGCGTCCCGCCCGCAATCGGGGCGAGGACCTCTACTTCCGGCAGTGTAGTTCGAGTAGGGATGCTTCGACTCCGCAATACTTCGCTGCGCGAAATATTGCTGCATTCAGCATGACAAATAAATATTAATTCGAGGACAGGGTTGAACGTGCGCGGTAGTCTCTAACTTTCTGAAGTGTTAGCATCCCTCACATTATGACTAGACCCCAACTGTTGCGGTCATTGTTACTGCTGCCGTTTGCGTGCTTCGGGCTTTGCACGGCACAAACTCAAACTGCTTCTGCTCATGCGATTGTGTTGCACGCGGCCCGTCTGCTTGATGTGAAGAATGGACGGATCGTGAAGCCGGGCGAAGTGCTGGTGCTGGGCGAGAAGATCGTGGAAGTGGGCACGGCAGTCAAGCATCCAGCCGGTGCGGAAGTCATCGATCTGGGTGACCGGACATTGTTGCCAGGTCTGATCGATGCGCACGTGCATCTGTTTCTGCATCCGGGCGCAGAGGACTTGCAGACAGTAAAGGAGTCCGTACCGCAACGTACGATTCAGGCGGTGCTCGCGGCGCGCGACGATTTGATGGCGGGCTTCACGGCGGAGCGCGACATGGGGACGGAGGGTGCGGGATCGGCCGATACGGCGGTACGCAACGCGATTGACGATGGGCTGGTGCCGGGACCGCGGATGCGGATGAGCGGGAACGCCATCAATATCCTGGGCGGACATGAGGACGCGATCGATTTCAATCCCGAGCAGCACGTTCTGCCGAACGCTACTTACGCAAATAATAAGGATGAGTTGGTCGTGGTGATGCGCCAGCAATATAAGGAGGGGGCGGATTTCGCCAAGATTTACGAGACCGGGCCGGACACGGTGAAGGACGGGAAGTTTTCCACGGTTTATCAATACACGGAAGCGGAGCTGAGTGCGGCGGTCGCGGAGGCCGCACGAGTTGGGAGGCGCGTGGCGGTGCATGCCACTGGCGAACCGGGAACGCTGTTTGCAGCGCAGGCGGGGGTCGCGTCGATTGACCACGCCAATCAACTGAGCGATGAAACCATGCGGCTGATGCGGGAGAAGCAAATCTACGCGGTGCCGACGTTCACCATTTTTGAATATTTTGCGGAACACGCGGAGACGCCGGCGCAAGCCGCGCGCGAGCACGAGATGCTGGGTTTAAAGATTGTGGACTTCCGCAAGCAGGTTGCGGCGGGCGTTCCGATGGCGGTGGGATCGGACGTGGGGCCATTTCCTCATGGGACGCAGGCGCGGGAGTTTGTGCTGATGGTGAAATACGGGATGACGCCGCTGGCGGTCATCCAGGCGGATTTGCTTCATGGAGCGAAGTTGCTGGGCTGGGAAGGACAGATTGGCGCGCTGGAGCCCGGTTATCTTGCCGATGTGGTCGCGGTTTCGGGTGATCCGCTGCAGGATATCAGCGTGCTGGGAAATTTGTCGTTCGTGATGAAGGGCGGGGTGGTGTACAAGAAGTGAGGATCTCCGCTCCGGGATCACAGGGGCTAAAGCCACCATTCATTTTGGGCACTTTACGCGGCGCTGAAGCGCCGCTCTTCCACGGTGGTCACTGACATCGGGGTTGGCCATGCGTCGCTGGCGTTTTTGGACAGGGTCTCCGGTGGACCACAGTGACGTGCAGAGGGTAGGGATCCTTCGCTCCGCTCAGGATGACAGGACCATCTTGGTTCTACCAGTCTTTGTCCGAATCTTCTGGGTCGGTCTTCCAATCGCGGTCGGATTCGTCGGCGTCGTCTTTCATGGTTTGATTGCGTTTGCGGTAGCAGACGAAGATTACGCCGACGGACATCAAGGTTGGGGGAGCGATCAAGATCAGGATGCCACTCTTCAAGGCTTGAATCATGCGGGCGCCGGAGGAGGCGGCTTGGGTATAACAGAGGGCGCAGCTTTGGGCAGAGGCGGGCCTTGGCATGAATAGGAGGAACAAACCCGCGAGCACAATGGCTACGATTCCGATCGACTTCCAACTTGTCATTATTTACTCCCAAGTCTCACGACAGGCTATCTCGCCCACTTTACGCCATCCAGCAGACGGTAGCTGTCGGTCCATCCATATTGCATACCGAGGATCACGGCAACTGTGAAAATAACGACGAACCAGATAGTACAGCAGCGTAATTGAATCTACTTCTCATAGGTCTTTCTCCTTGAACCTGCAAAGCTGAAAACTTTTCCTGCGATGCCGATTGTAGCCCTACTGTTGGTCCGCCGGTGCATTGGGATCGACTGGCTTCAGTTTAAGCTGCTTCGCCATCTCTTTTTCCTTGCTACGCTGGTGCATAAAGGTTCGCAGATAGAAAACCAAGTCCCAGGCCTCGTCGGGCTTGATGTTGTCGGCAAATGACGGCATGGGAGTGCCATCCAGACCGGTCATGAAGATGCGGTAGATATCCTGATCTGTATCTCCACACTTGGGCCGCGAACCTTCGGTAAAGTTGAATGCCGCAATAGGCTGGCCCAGATCATCCGTGAGGGTGGAAGCGGACGGCCCGTTGGCCATACCTTGGACGCCGTGGCACTTCCAGCACTGGACGCGGGCGAATACTTCGCGCCCCGCCTTGATGCGTTCGGGAGTGACCTCTGGCTCCGGAGGAATCTTGACGGGATCACCCGGCTTCTCATTGGCCCAGCGCGGAGAGAAGTGCTTAATCCAAGCCACAAGGTCCGCACGCTCCTGCTTGGTGAAGGTGTTCCACTGCGGCATATTGGAGCGGTCAAAGCCGCGAGTGATGGCGTCGAAAAGATCCTGGTCGGTAGGCAAGGTTCCGGTCGGAGTGGAGCGGCACTTAAACACGCCCAATTGGAAATCGCGAGGCTTCTGGTACATGGGGGGTGGCATCCAGACAGCGTTTTCGCCGTTGCCATCGCCTAACGGGCCATGGCAACCGACACAGTACCGGCGGTAATCGCCGGCGGCATCTTTCGCGTGCCCAGTCAGGTTGCCGATGTGACTGACCGCGGTGGGCGCATTCTCCCACGCCTTAAGCTGATCGGTCGAGAGCTGCGCCGATGAAGTCAGCGGGAGCGCCAAAAATGCAGCCGCACCCAACCAAAGCGACCACTTTCGCAATGTTGTCCGCATGTCTATCCCTCGCAAAATCGAAGCTTAGAAATCAAAGTCGAATCCGAGCAAAAGCTCGCTGGTGTTGATGTTGGCGCTGCTTAGTCCGAGAGTTGGACCGGTCCCATCCTGATGCAACCAGTTGTACTCGTTATGCCAGGCGAAACCGGCGCGGCTGGTCATAAACGGGTTGTAGCGGTAGCCGATGGTGTAGGTGGAGATGTTGCCGAGATTGGAAGCGGTCCCTGGCGTCGACTGCTGCGACATTCGGATCGTCTCATAGCGGCCGATGAAGATGAGCTGCGGGCTGTACACGTAGTGCGGCTCGAAGAGAACTCCGTTCCAGGTGGGGTTTTGAGAACCAGCCGGCAGAACCGTGCCCGCCACGTTGTTCAGAGTGGTTGTTCCGCCGATGAGGTCGCCGTACCCCTGCCCAAACCAGGCGCTATCCTCGCCGTGCTGGGTCACAACCTGAAGGTCGACGTGAGGGCCAAAGTAAAATTGCCCGACAAATCCTTCTCGGCTGAAGGACTTGTTGCCGATTCCAGAACCAGGGATGACGGTTGTGCCTCCACCGGTGGTGACCCAAGTGGTGGGCGCAAGGCCCACAAAGGCGTAAGCGCCAATGCGCTGCACCCCGGCCCGGCCGGCGTCGAAGGCCTGACTGGCAGCGAAGAATCCAGAATAGGAGTTGGCCCCGTCGACAAGTTGCACACTGCCGTCATTCGAGCTTAGTAACGCTGCGGAGTAGCGGGTACGGTCGTTCCAGCTGTGGCCCATCACCTCAACACCGAGCTGATTGTCGCCCATTTGCCCGAAAATGTTGCCGTCTCCTACCGGGCGGAAGTGATAGAGCTGGTAAATTCCGCCGTTTCCGGTGAGGGTTAGGATGCGCTTTTCGGAAAGCAGATTGTCGAGTTCGAACTTACCTAGCTTCACGTTCAGCCAGGGGCTGCCCCACAAATTGTCGAGCCGGGCCATGACGGTCTCAAAGTGGAAAGAAGCGGTCGGGTCCGACGAAGGCAGCAGATAGAACGAGAAGTTCTTTTCCAGCGTTCCACCGGTGTGGAAATCGAGGCCGCTGAGATCAAAACCGGAAGACTCGATTCGCTGGACCGCCTGCAGTCCCGTGGCTGTTCCACCCGAGTAAGTATCCACCAGCACTTTGCCGGTGCTCACGCGGTGCCAGATGGGCGTGATGCGGAAGGTGACGGGCCAGTAGCCGGGATTCTGCCAGATGGGAGCATCCCGGTCATTCATGAGCTGATAGCCGTTGTCTTTGAACTTTTGTCCAAAGTAATTCAGCATCGGCCACGACTCATGACAAGCGGAGCAGCGCAAGCCGTACTTGCGGGCAAAGGCGGGGAGGGCACTTGCAGGCTGGCTGCAAGTTAAAACCAAAGAGAAGAGAATCAGCGAAACAGCGGAAACAGAAGTCGCCAACTTAGCGACATTGCGAATGCGCAAACGCCTCATAGCGTGCATAGCCGGACTCCTCGGCATTCAGTCAGAATCTGTTCTTGTTGAACCGCATTCCCACAAAAAGCGAAAGCGAAGATGATGCAAAATGAATAAAGACAGGCGACGAACGAGACACCCCTTCCTCGTTTCGCCTCGGAGTAGGATTTTAAGTCTAAGGTCCTACCACCGTACCGGGGGTGAATCCTACTACGGGTACGAGAAATAATTCAAGTAGCTTGCGCGCTTTTTTTGACAATTTTTTTACAATGTTAATTTTTACAATTCTCTACAGAGACCTCACCGACTGAAAAGCGAACTACCGATCGCAGTTGACAGCTTTGTGCCGAACATACGAGACTCTGTGCAGGAAACCGACAATGCCGTCTGTTGACGGATGGGCTTTATAAGGTTGCCTGGGCTTTTTGGGTCATGAAGTTTGAAACAGTGAAGAACAGCGTCGCTCGAGGCAGTGGGCCTGTCCTGGCGGGGCTTGGATTATCGACCAGATCCCTTCCGCCGCTCCTCCTGCTCCTTCTGTTGACGGCCAGCATTCCGCTCGCGGGCCGCACTAAAGAAAAAATTTCGTATGGTGAAGGGCTGATCGTGAATATCCCCTTGCCCGAGGCGGAAGTGGAGCAAGTGGTAGCCGATGTGGCCCAGAACGGCGTGATCCGAGGAACCAAGGAATACAACAAAGACCAGTTCGTCGCGAATGCGAAAGCCGCCGATTCCTCAAGTGTATTCCCAGCCTGGGACCAGGGCGGGAAGGTCTTCTACAAAGTCCGTACGCAGGCGATCGACCCACGCAATTTCAAGGACAGCAGCGACGTCGGCACTCTGGCGGTGCGCTACGTAGTCATGCCTCAGGGTGACACCAACACGGTTTTGCGCATCGAGGCGCGTTTCGAAGAAGACTTCCGGCACGTGGTGCATCAATCCGACGGATCGGTCGAGACCGCGGAATACAAGGACATTCGGGAACATCTTGACGGCATTGAAGTCATGAAGTCGCAGGATATCGAGGCTCAGAGGGAGCGCCAGGAACAGTTGGCGAAGAAACAGAATCTGGCAACGGGAAACGATGCCGCACCTCCGGCTACAGGTCAATCGTCCTCCCAGCCCGAGCTCCACGCCGCCGAGAATGATCCGGTTACCGCAGCAGCGCCGGCGACTGCGACGCAAGAACCGCCGGAAATTTCAAGCTCGGCACCGCCCGATCAACCTCTGGAAGGACGCATCAAGGATCTCCGCAAGCAAGTGGTGCGGTTGGTGAAATCGCCTGGCGCTCCGCTCAAGTCCGCCCCGTTCCATACGGCCGGCACGCTGCAATTGCTCAGTACTGGCACCGAGGTCCTGATCGTAATCTCCACGCCTTACTGGTACGGAGTGGAGACGCATGAAGGGCAGCACGGATGGATGCTGCGCGATCAGTTGGAGCTACTGCCATGACGCCGTGCACGCATTGGGGGCGAATATTTTCGCTTATACTTCTGTGCGTGGCCGTTTGCTGCTGCGCAGTAGGGAGTAACGCGCAGGCGGGCGGATACGAGCGCGCTTTCCCGCAATCGAAAACCACCGTGGAAAAAGTTCTGAAGGAGATGCAATCGGCGACGGCCGGACGCCTTCCGGTTCTAGATGGATTCGCCACTTCGGGTTCGCCAGATCGTCCACTAGATCGCTATCTACGCGGCTATTATCAATCCAAAATCCAAGTGACCGCGGCGCCTTCCGGCGGGTCGATAGTAAGCGTGAGCGTGGAGGTTACAGCCTGGTACGCCGATCCGGAAAACGCGAAATCGGGATATCAGTTGTTGACCTCGAACGGCCGGCTCGAGGCTGACTTGCTCGATCAACTGTCGGATCAATTGGCTGGCAATGAGCCGCAGCCTGCTCCGGCGCCGCGTCCGAGTCCGGCGGTGACGGCGGCGGCCAAGTCACCGAAGTCTCCCGCCGCGACCGGGCCAACGATTTCCGCACCCGTCCCCAGACTTCCCGAGGTTGGCAATTATTCATCCTCGTTGTCGCAGGGCTTGTCCGCGGAGGCAGAATCCAGCTCGAAAGCCGGAGCGAAAAAACCGCAGGACAGGGACGGCGGCCCGCTGCAAAACGAAGTGGACAGCCTGCAGGAGATTCTCAAGAATCAGGGTCATCCCAAGAACCTCGTGGCGGTGAAGAAATCCGGCACTCCGGTGGTGTCGAGCGCGAGCTTGACGGCCAAAACTTTGTTTCTGGCGAGCGCCCACGATGAGTTCGAAATGCTGGATTTCAATCGGGACTGGGTGCATGTGCGTATTTCCGGCTTGTCCCGAGGTTGGATCTGGCGCAATAGCCTTGAAATGCCAGACAGCGTTCCCGACAGCGACGCTGCTCCCGACCCGAAGGCGATGCCCGCCGCGGCCGAGCTGTTCCATATTTCTCGGGAAGAAGTCGCACTTTTCCCCGGAGATTGGAGCCCTCTGCGGGGAAGGAATGTGAAAATTGTTTCCGTAGAAAAGAACGACGACAACGGGAAAGATTCGGATCCGCAGCTGCGGCTGGAATTTGTTAAGTCCGTGCTGGACAGAAACTATGCGGAACTCGCACAAAAGCCGCAGGAGTTGGCAGGAATTGTGGTAATCTTTGACGCCGCTGACGGTGGAATGATCGCCGCCACCTTCCCGACGCTGCAGCAATGGAAGGCCGGCAAACTGTCGGACGCTGCTTTGTGGCACCAGTGCTTTTTTGATCCGCCGGAAACCTTTACACAGTCGGGCGCATCTGCGAGTCAGTAGCACTTGGTTGCGTTTTGGCGACAGATTGGAATACCGTTTTGCGATGTCAGCCTGAGTTTAGGCTTGACTTTCAAAAACCATAAGAGTACCTATGCAGTCCTTAGGGTGGTCGTGTGGGTCCACCCTACTTGCTCGTCTCAAGAAACTGAAAACTGCCGTACCTCATCCTGATCCTGAGTCGCTGCGATGGAAGAGCGTTGAGAGTGCACGTATAGCGGTACGACAACCACACCACGAATCGCCCATGAGCACGATGACCCAACCACTGTTCTTACTTCGCAGGCGGGCGACTTCCTTCCTGCGCGACTACGCCGAGTTGATGAAAGCTCGTGTGACCACGCTGATCGTGATAACTGCCTGGTGTGGTTATTATTTCGGTGCACAGAAGGCTGGCGTTTCGTCGCTATCCTGGGGACTTTTTCACGCCTTGCTGGGAATTGGGCTGGTGTCCAGCGGAACGGCCGCACTGAATGAAGTGATGGAATATAAGGTGGACGGAAACATGCGCCGCACGGCACAGCGTCCACTACCGACCGGGCGCATGAGCCTGCTTCATGCCACCATCGCCGGTCTGGTCGCCACCCTGGGAGGTTCGCTCTATCTGGCAGTTTTCACCAACCCGCTGACCGGGCTGCTGACCTTCCTCACTTCGGCGGTATATCTCGCGGCTTATACGCCGCTGAAGCGAGTCTCGCCGATCTGTACTTTCGTCGGAGCTTTTCCGGGGGCGATGCCTGGAGTTTTGGGTTGGACAGCGGCACGCGGCCAGCTGGAATGGGGCACGTTGATTCTGTTTGCCATCTTGTTCGTGTGGCAGTTTCCGCACTTCTTTTCGATTGCCTGGCTCTATCGTGAAGATTACGCTGCCGGCGGAATTCGCATGTTGCCGGTTGTGGAAGAAGACGGGCGATCCACCGCGCGCCGCATCGTCGCCTACTCGCTGATCTTGATCCCGCTAAGCGTTTTGCCCAGTGTTTTCGGCATGGCGGGAAAGATCTATATGGTGGGAGCCCTCGTGCTCGGGATTGCGCTTTTCTATTTTGGAGCCCGGCTGGCGTTTCTGAAGTTGCCGCTGAATAGTCCGCGATCAAAGATGTTCGCGCGCCACGTCCTGCAAGCGACGGTGATCTATCTACCGCTGCTTTTTGCTCTCATGATGAGCAACTCGTTGAAACCATGAAGGGTCTGGCATTCCTCTCGCCTGTAGCGGTGCCATCAGACGCACAAAAGCCCCGGTAGTCATCCGGGGCTTTTAACTTGATCTCGAAACGTGGTCCTGAATAACTTTAGGATAACTGGCGCGCCACTGTCGAAACACGAGCGCGCAAAACGGCGAGACGGCTTCGGCTTACTGAATCGCGCTTCCGACTTGCGAGAACACGTTGCCGGCATTCGAGCCGATCAGCCGCACGGTGCCTACCACGATCACAAGAATGACGGCAAGCATCACGGAATACTCCGCAATGTCCTCCCCTTGTTCATCTGACCAAAGCTTGCTCAGAAAGTTGCCCATAATTCCCCCTTGGATCATGCTGCCCCCGACGTTGCCGAGGCCCTCGTAAACGGCGGCGTGCTGGAATGAGCCGCGCTCAGTCCCCACGGATCGCTCTCCTGCGTTGTCAATTGCAGGCCCACCTGATACTCGCCATGCCCATCCAGCTGCTTCGTCCAGACCACGCTGAACTCGACGCGGCGCTGGCGGAAAAGAACCACCAATGTGTCCAGCGCATTCAGCTGGTGATGAATCGCGCCCAGCCTCGCGCCGGTTGGCGTGAGGTCAAGCGTGTGCGCAAGTGCCTCAAACAGCGCGCCGGATGCGTCTTTTCCTCGTACCCGCACGGGCAGCACGCCTTGCTTACGCTCCTGTTGCCGGCGGTTTATTTTCACTTTGGGTTGCATGTGATGCTCAGGAATAGTGTGCCGCAAACGAAACTTCGCTGGAATGGCCCCGTTGTGGGAGGCACAAAGGTAACTGGCCGGACTCTAAGAATGGCAAGCTTCCGCGTTCAGGGACTGCGTGGGATATTGCGGAAGCGCGTATAGTCGGTCCGTTATGGATAGACGTCACTTCATCTCCAGCGCGATGGGCGTGGCCGTGTCGACTTCGCTCGCCGCCAGGGCTTCGGCAGTTTCAAAGCAGTTCAGTCTCGGCGAGAGGGGGGTCGGTGACTCGCGTCCCACTACACAGGGCCGGAGTCTTGCATTGGACCGGCACCGTTTTGGCGTGAACTATACGCCGTCGAAGAATTGGTGGTTTTGCTGGAATGAGTGGGATGCGGGCTCGATGAAACGAAACCTGGATGCGATCGCGGCTTTGGGGGCGGACCACCTGCGAATCCTGCTGATCTGGCCTTACTTTCAACCCAATCCGAAGTGGGTGAGTCCGCTTCACCTGGAGAGGCTGGATCAGCTGCTTACGCTGATGGGCGAGCGCAATCTGGATGCAGTGGTAACCGTGTTCACGGGACAGCTGAGTGGATGGTTCTTCCTGCCTCCGTTTAATAAGGCGGGATCGGGTTTTTATGCGGATGACGCGATCTGGAATGCACAGGAGATTTTCATTCGACAGCTCGCGGGCGTGATGAAGGTGAAGAACAACATTATTGGCTTCGACTTTGGAAATGAGATCAACACGTGCTGGAGCGCGGAGCCCAGCGTGGGCGACGTGTGGATGGCCAAAATGTTTTCGCTGATGGCGAGCGTTTATCCGGACGGCGTGCACGTGAACGGGGTGGATGAATTGCCGTGGTTTGAAGCGACCACGTTTTCTCCGCAGGCGCTGGCGGCGCGGCGCATGCCGGTGATTCACTGCTATCCCTACTGGTCAGGGTCGCTGAAGTTCGGCGGGGCGATGGATCCGCCGAGCATAAAGCTGATGTCGGCTATGGCGACGCTGATTCGGTCGTATGCCGGCGACCTGGGAAAGCCGGTGTGGGCGGAGGAGTTCAACACCTGCATTGAAGCGTTGAATGAAAAGCAGCAGGCGGAATGGCTGGAGAAATCGGTGTTGGCCGCGATTGATTCGGGAGTAAGTTGGTTCACGTATTGGGACAGTCACGACGTGGACCGGAAGTTCGAGTTCAACTCGCTTGAGTACAGCTTGGGGCTGCTCACCAATGATGGCAGGGTCAAGGAACAGGGTCGGGTTTTTAAGCGGCTTGCGGATGCGTATCGAGGGAAGGCTGTCGTCTTTCCTACGCAGCCGTTGCCGCCGCCACCGGCGCATCGGGACCATGAAGTTACCTGGAAATGGATGCTGGATTGGATGGGGTGGAAAGCGAGCGGGAGTTAGATCGAAAAACACCCGATCTATTTTTGTAAAACGTTCCGATTAGCGCGATGTCCACCGAAGGCATGGATTGTCCTGGTCCCAGCAACGACTTCGCCAGCGTGCAACACGCCGCGCGGAATGAAGTACTCGTCTCCTGCATTTAGCGGAATTCGGTTCGCGTCGATGATCAGCGTGTAGCGGCCCTGCACGACGAGCATGTATTCGTGGTAATCGTGGGCATGGGGCACGGATGCGGTGGTTTCGCGGCAGGTCCAGAATGCCATCTGGCTTCCGTCTACGCCATCGAATACGTAACCTTCCACGCCGGGAGTTGCCTGGCTGCCGGTCGCGATTCTGTTTGCCGAGTGCTGCATAAACTCCGGGAAGTCTTTCATCGGCCGCATACTCCTTCCGGCAATCTGAGCCCGGGTTGTGCCCCAGCCCTGAATCCGATGCGAGCTAGTGTATAAGATAGTAAGAATGTCGCAGGCAGCGCCAGCTATAACGCGGAGCCCCGCGGATGTGGTCCGGATGACGCCGGTTTCGCAGGCGGGGAACGGGGTGTGCTACGCCGTGGCGGGCGAGACTGCCATCAGCTCGTTTGATCTGGAGCGCATGATTGCGGCGGTGCCCACCAAGGCTGCGGCGGCGCTGAAGCGGAAGGCTTATTATTTTGTGCCGCTGACGGTGACGCAGGGGGAAGAGATCCTGATTGCGGATCGCTATGATGTGGCGCTCAGCGATAATGCGGTGTGCCATCGCAATCTGAATCTGGGCGACTCGCAGTGCGTGTTTATCTCCACGCGGCTGATGGACGACAAGTTTTCCGTGGCGTTTGAGTTCTATATCAACGTGGGGCATGCTCTGGTGGAGGCGGCGGGAGTTTCCGCGGAGTTCAGCGAACTCGCGTGGAAGCAGGTGGAGGCGGGAACGCGCGGGGAAACCTCGCTGGATGCGTGGGAGGCGCGGAAGCTGGCTGCGGCTGGCGGTCCGGAAGCGGAGCGCTTCAAGAATGAATACTTCGAAGCCACGTTTGCCGATACGATCTCGATCTATCTGCTGTCGCTTTATTTGGATGTGGACTATCACGATTTGCGGGAGCGGGACTATCCGCTGCTGGCGCCATCGGCGCTGGCGGAGCGGTTACGAAAAGTGGCGGAGCTGTTTCCGGCGAATGCCGGGTTTGAGTTTGCGGTGCTGTATAAGCGGCGGGGGTAAATCACTTGCGAACCTGGCCTAAGAGGGCTGTCCAAAGCGTTCGTAGGAACCCGGTGCCTCTGAGATTCGTTTGCAATTGATCGGCGTTTCTGAGAGCCGAGATATCTGGGTTTTTCCGCATGTACCGGACACTCACGGGCTGGCCCTGCAGTCCTGTTACGTAGTCCCACGCTTGCTGCTCGTGGCCGAACTGCCACGAAAAATATCTGGAGTAGCGACTTCCCTCCACGAGGTAGGAATACCCGAGCTCGCCCAGCGCTTGCTGGCCGAATGCCTTTACGTTAACGGTTTCGATCATGCCGTTTGCGACAGGCCAACTTCCCGCCCGGATGCTTCGGACCCAACCCGGCAGGCGATTGATCAGGAACCAGGCCTCAATTAACGCAATCCAGAACAATACAAAAGCAAGATCGCGAAACTCTCGCGAGATGAAGTTCGGAAGAGATGAGGCGAGATAATTAGACACGATCATCGCTGCCCGCGCGGCACGACGGTGCTCGTGCGGTATTTTTCCACGGCACTTCCTGAAAGTCTAGCTTAGCGTGGAATGATCGTGCGGACGGTCGAGCGGCACGACTGAACCTCGTCCCCTTCCCAAACTCTCTAAGCCAGCTCTTACTTATTTCCGATCACAAAGTTGACGGTGCTGGGCTGGTTGGTGTTTACCGTGACCGATCGCTCCCACGTCTTCGGTTCAGTGAAGATGGGGCGCTGCACGGTGCGCTCGGTGAGGACGTCGTAGGCCTGTTCCTTGCCCGCCAGGCTCCAGCCTTCATGCCAGGCAACGATCTGATACGTACCGGGCGGGACGCTGGTGAACTCGAAGTGTCCGCTCTCGTCGGTGACGGCGTAGTAAGGATGAGGGACGACCATCATTTCGGCGTTCATCCAGACATGTCCGCCATTGCAGCGAAGGTTGACCAGACCGGGCGTCGACATGGAGCGCGAACTGATCTGGTTGGGGAAAGGAAATGGCAAGTTATAGCTGGCGGCGCCATCCATGTGAAGGGTATGCAGGGTTGCGTCGGAGCTTTGCATTTGAAGTTCTGCGCTCTGCGGCACCAGAAGAATATGCGGAATGTAGTGGCAATGTTTCTGGTCGAGGTGCCGTCTCTGCTCCGGCAAGTCCATCGGTTTTCCAGCGGAGATGTTCTTCAGGGAGACGATGGTATTGGCTACGCCGCCCTCGGAACCAACGATCAGGCGCTCGAGGCTGACGCTCTTCTTGCCTTCCGGGTCGCAGATTTGCGGGTCTTTGGTGACGGGGAAATCCAATTGGCGAGGGAGCGGGCCGGACCACTTTACGGTGCCCGAGATGGATCCAGCGTCGGCGACGGAAATGACTTTATAGCCGCTTTGAGCGACCAGAAGTGTGGGAACGGCGAGCACAGCCACCAGAAGACAACGAGTCACGAAACTACCCATACAGAAACCCCCGATAGCCCACCGCCCGTTCCACGCAGCCATACGGCGCTCGTTGTGGAACGCGGGCTGAAAATTTTGAGTCGTCTTGCTTTTTCGCAGGCGGCGACGTTCCCCTAACTTGCTGGACAGCGCTGCACAGGGGTCCCGCCGAAACGGGGCAGCGTTCGCATACGCGGTCGTGCCTGATTCCAACCGGCCTGATTCCAAGTGGGAGGAGCGGCTAAAGTAACCGGTTCGTGTGATTGGAATCACATAATCAAGGTGCACTAATGTGCTGGCGGTGTCGAGATTACCAAGGTGGCAGGACTACCAGAGTCGTGTGAAGCAGTTCGATCAGCGAAGGGGAAAATATTGTGACTGCCGAGAGCCGCCACTCTATCTCAGATGGCTTACAATTCTTGCTTCCATGACAGTACAGGTTCGATCGTTCGCGAAGATCAATCTTGGGCTGCGGATCGGCGCGGCGCGCGAGGACGGCTTTCATGAGCTGCTCACGGTTTACCAGACGATCGCGCTGCACGACCTGATTCGCGTGAGCGTGAGCCGTGGGCGCAGGATTGAGATTCATTGCACCGACCCGCGAGTTCCGAAAGATGAATCGAATACCTGCTACCGCATCGTCGAGAAGGCGATGCGGGGGCTGAAAGCCAAAGGGCGCGTTGTCATTGAGATTGAAAAGCGGTTGCCGCTGCAAGGCGGGATGGGTGGGGCGTCCGCGAATGCAGTGGCTACGTTGCTGGCGCTCGAGCGGGCGGTGAAGAAAGCATTGCCCGTCGAGGAGCGGCTGCGGATTGCGGCAGAAGTCGGCTCCGACCTGCCTTTGTTTCTGATTGGTGGAACGGTGTTGGGAGTGGGTCGCGGAGAGCAGGTGTATCCTCTGGAGGATTTGCCGTCGACGGCGTGCGTGGTAGTCACTCCGGCAGTGGGAGTTTCGACGCCCAACGCGTTTGGAGAGTGGGATCGGAGAACTCGCGGCGGGGGAACGTCGGCTTTGGTGGCCCTGTCTGCTGCGGCAGGGAAAGGCAAGCCGCAAGAATTGACGCTCTCCGGACCATCCGATAGAATGAACGAGCTTGGCCGTGGGCTTTCTGCGTGGCTGAGCGAGAGTTACTCCGGTGCTCCTTTTGGAAGGGGCCGGGCCGAGAATCCGCTTCTCGCGCTTGTCCGGGCCGGGATCAAGAACGACTTTGAACAGGTCGTCTTTCCTGAGTATCCCGAGCTGAGTGAAGGTAAGAATGCCCTGGAACGCGCCGGCGCGAAGTACGCGTCCTTGTCGGGCTCTGGGTCAACGTTATACGGGCTGTTCGCTTCGAAAGGGGCGGCACGCGCGGCGGTGACCAAGCTCCGCAAGGAGGGGTGGTCGGCGCGGGCGACGGTTACTCTGAGGCGGAAGCAATACTGGGCCAAGTTTCTTGTTTCCAGTTTCTAGTTTCTGGTTGTTTAATAGGGTGTCAGTCTTTCAACCGATGCCGGTTTGCAGGAAACTGGAAACCGGAAACTTAAAACAGCGGTACTGGGCCGTCGACTAATGGTAGGTCAAGTGCCTTTGGAGCACTTTGTCTAGGTTCGAATCCTAGCGGCCCAGCCAGAAAAACAGCTGCTAGCTT
>Ga0182015_10001940_pt1 | contig 26192 bp, 25 predicted proteins | sample 712P3MmetaG_FD_120478 | JGI IMG/M metagenome (GOLD analysis project Ga0182015, IMG submission 120478) | Permafrost microbial communities from Stordalen Mire, Sweden - 712P3M metaG | ecosystem: Environmental > Terrestrial > Soil > Wetlands > Permafrost | place: Sweden: Stordalen | collected...
CGGCTTCGACCTCGTGCCGGCGATGCTCTCGGGGAAGGTCGCCGCGACGCTCGGCGGCTATTGGAACTACGAGGCGATCCAGCTGCGCCTGATGCACAAGCACCCGCTCGTGATCCCCGTCGATCAGGCCGGGGTGCCGAGCTACGACGAGCTGGTGCTGGTCGTGCGCGAAGGCGAGGCGCACACGCGCGGACAGGATCTGCGCGCGTTCCTGCAGGCGCTCACGCGCGGCGAGCACGAGGTGCGCGCGGACCCCGAAGCGGCGGCGGCGCTGATCCTCAAGGCCAACCCGACGCTCGAAGCGAAGCTGCAGCTCGAATCGATCGAGCAGACGCTCCCGGCGGCGCAGCCGGCCAACTCCCAGAACCCCTATGGATGGCAGAACCCGTCGGCGTGGGCCACGTTCGGCAACTGGATGTACTCGCATCAGCTGCTCCAGCACAACCCGAACCTCGGGCTGCCGCCGTTCACGAACGAGTTCCTGCCCGGGGAAGGCATCTAGGCGAATGGCACGGATCGGACTGCTAACCGGCGGCGGCGACTGCCCCGGCCTGAACGCGGTCATCCGGGCGATCGTGCGCCGCGGCCTGAACGAAGCGGGCAACAGCTTCGTCGGCTTCCGCCACGGCTGGGCAGGCGTGCTCGTAGAGGACTCGATCGAGCTGACGCTGCAGAGCACCGCCGGCATCCTCCCGCGCGGCGGCACGATCATCGGCACCTCGCGTACGAACCCGTATGCCGACGGCGGCGACGGCACGGCGCTCGTCAAGCGCACGCTCGAGGCCGGCGGCGTCGACGCGCTGATCCCGATCGGCGGCGAGGACACGCTCGGCGTCGCCCTGCGCCTGCATCGCGACGGCGTGCCGATCGTGGGCGTGCCGAAGACGATCGACAACGACCTCGGCGGCACCGACGTGACGTTCGGCTTCCAGACCGCGGTGCAGATCGTCACCGACGCAATCGACAGGCTGCACACGACGGCCGAGTCGCACAACCGCGTGATGGTCGTCGAGGTGATGGGCCGCCACGCGGGCTGGATCGCGACGCACGCCGGCATCGCCGGCGGCGCCGACGCGATCCTCGTGCCGGAGCGCCCGTTCGACATCGAGCAGGTCGTCGCGCACCTGCGCCGCCGCCACGAGCGCGGTCGCAGCTTCTCGATCGTGGTCGTCGCCGAGGGCGCGACCCCACGCGAGGGAACCCTGCAGACGCGCACCGGCACCGCGACCGACGCCTTCGGGCACGCGCGTCTGGGCGGCATCGGCGTGACGCTCGAGCAGGAGATCGAGCACCGCACCGGCTACGAGAGCCGCGTGACGATCCTCGGCCACGTGCAGCGCGGCGGCACGCCGGTGGCATATGACCGCGTGCTGGCGACGCGCTTCGGCGTGGCGGCGATGGACGCGGTGGCGGCCGGGCGCTTCGGCGTGATGATCGGCGCGCGCGGAACCGAGATCCTCGAGGTCGCCCTCGATGAGGCGCTGCGCGAGCCGAAGCTGTTGGACCCGCAGCTGTACGAGACCGCCGAGCTGTTCTTCGGCTGAGCGGCACAAGGAGCGGCCCGCGCGCGAGACGATCGCGCCAGAGCGAAGGACCGTCGACAGGATGTCGGAATGATTCGACATCCGGCCGCGCGGTCGTGTATTGTCCAGTCGGTCAGCCTAGTGGGCTGTGATGAGGAGCGATGGCGCGCGCGAACCCAGAGAAGACAAAGTGGATGCGGGGCCCCTCGACGCCGTTGCGAGGCGCGCTTCTCGGGCTGCTGCTCGAACGCCCGGGCCACGGCGGAGATCTCGCGAATCGCCTTGCGGCCCGACTCGGCGAGACATGGCGGGTCGACACCAACGATGTCTACAGGCTGCTCGAGCAGCTCGAGAAGACGGGGCTGGCGGTATCTCGAGACGAGCCCAAGCGCAACAACAATCGCCGCACGCATCTCGTCTACTACCCGACGGATGAGACCCCGGAGGCGCTGACGCTGTGGATGGAGACGCTGCTGCCACGCGAGCCTGTGCGCCTGGGCCTGCAGGCGAAGCTGTCGGTGGCACGCGAACAGGACGCGCATCGACTGCTGGCCGCGCTGCGCGCGTACGAGCGCGAGTGCCTGGTGCTGGCCCAGCTCGTCAGCCCCACCGATGGCCGCGGCCGCTCGTGGGCCGCGCTCTGCATGGATTGCACGCGCGACGCCGTGTACGCGCAGCTCGAGGTCGAGGTCGACTGGGCGACGCGCACCCGGCAGCGCATCAACGAGTTCATCGAACGCAGCCAGTAGCGTCGCCTCGCAGATGACGCCGCTGCTCTCCTTCCTGAACGTCAGCAAGCGCTATCCAGACGGCGACCGCGAGATCGTCGTGCTCGACCGCGTGTCGCTGGAGATCGACCACGGCGTGTCGGTCGGGATCCGAGGCGCGCGCCGCTCGGGCAAGTCGACGCTGTTGCGCCTGGCCGCCGGCATCGCGCTGCCGGACTCAGGCACGATCAGCTTCGAGGGTCGCAACATCGCGCAGATGGCCGGCGGCGAGCGAGGTCGGCTGCTGCGCCGCGAGATCGCGTTCGTCTCAGCCGCGGACTGGCGCGCCTCTCCGGGGGAGAGCGTCGTCGACCACGTCGCCACCGCGCTCGGGAGCGAGGGACTGACGATGCGCGAGGCGCGACGCCGTGCGATGCGCGTGCTCGACCGTGTCGAGATCGCCGTGGGCGCCGAGGAGCCGACGATGTCGCTGTCGGCGACCGAGCGCGTCCGCGTGATGCTCGCGCGAGCGCTCGCGCACGAGCCGCGGCTGCTGATACTCGACGAACCGGCGATGCTGCCGAGCCTCGGCGAGCGCGACAAGTTCTACGCGCTGCTGCGCGCCGCGGCGCGCGAACGCGAGATAACGCTGCTGATGGCCTCGGAGGAAATGGGCGCGCTGCAGGGGGTTGGGCTGCTGATCTCGATCTCCGACGGCGAACTGACGTCGCCCAACTCGCTAGGGACCGTCGTGCCGCTGCCTGGCCGCAGGCGCGCCGGAGCGGAGCGTTTCGGGCAGTGAGCACGCTCGAGCTGCGCGACGTCGTCAAGCACTACTCGACCAACATTGAGACCGTCAAGGCAGTCGACGGAGTCTCGCTGACGATCTCCGGCGGCGAATTCGTGGCGCTCTACGGACCCAGCGGCTCGGGCAAGACGACCCTGCTGATGCTCGCGGCGGCGTTGACCTCGCCCGACAGCGGCACCATCTCCTTCGACGGGCGCGCGTTGAGCGGGCTCTCTGAGCGCGACAGCGCCCTGTACCGGCGCAGGGACGTGGGCTTCATCTTCCAGGCATTCCACCTGATCCCGCACACCTCGGCGCTCGACAACGCGACGATCAAGCTCACCGGCGACGGGTGCACGCTGCGCGAGGGACGCCGCAGAGCGCTGCCGTGGCTCGAACGCGTGGGCTTGGCCGAGCGCGCGGACTTCACGCCGGAGCAGCTGTCGATGGGTGAGCGCCAGCGGATCGCGATCGCGCGAGCGCTCGCCAACGAGCCGCGCCTGCTGCTCGCCGACGAGCCAACCGGCAACCTCGACTCGAAGCGCAGCCGCGAGATACTGGCGTTGATGCGCGACATCTGCCACGAGCGCTGCATCCCCGGGCTGCTGGTCACGCACGACCTCGACGCGGCACCGTTCGCCGACCGCGTGCACACGCTGCGCGACGGACACATGGCCGATGGGATGGACCCGGAGCTGGCAGCAGCATCGTCGTGAAGCACCGGCTGAACCCCTCGATCGCGGGGGTCCGTGTGAGCATGCTGGCGCACCTCTACAGGGTCCGGCTGCGCTCGCACGCGGTTCAGGAGCTGCTCGCGGGCAGCGGCATCGCCGTCGGTGTGGCGCTCGTCCTGGGCGTGCTCCTCGCCAACGCCAGCCTGACCGGCGCGGCCGGCGAGCTCGTACACAAGTTCGTGGGATCCGCGCGACTGCAGCTGGCGTCGCGCTCGCAGGCAGGGTTCGAAGAGCAGCTCGCGACCACCACGCGCAACCTCGCGGGCGTGCGCGTGGCTGCGCCGGTTCTGCGCGAGAGCATCGCCGTGGTCGGCCCCGCGGGGCGCCGCGACTCGGTGCAGCTGCTCGGCGTCTCCACCGACATGACACGACTTGGGGGCCTCGGCACACGCGAGCTCGGTCTAAGCGGATTCGGCTTCACCGGCGGGTTGATCCTGCCCGAAAGCGTCGCCGCCGCCGTCGGCGCCGAGCCCGGCGACAGGGTCACCGTGCTCGCGTTCGGCGCAGCGCACACGATCGCGGTGGCGGCCGTGCTGAAGAGCTCGCTGTTCGGCGTGCTGGCCTCCAGTCCCGTAGCCGTTACGATGCTCACCCGCGCGCAGCGCCTGACCGGGCTCGAGGGTCGCGTCACGCAGGTCCTGATCGAGCCTCGCCGCGGCGAGGATCGACGCGTGGCGGAGGAGCTGAGAGCGCTCGCGGCAGGGCGATTGGACGTGCTCCCCGCCGACGACGAGCTGCGTCTGCTCTCGCAGGCGGTCGCGCCGAACGACCAGTCGACCACGCTGTTCGCGGCGATCAGCGTGATGGTCGGCTTCCTGCTGGCGCTCAACGCGATGCTGCTCACGGTCCCCGAGCGGCGGCGCTTCGTCGCCGATCTGCGCCTGCAGGGCTATGACTGGCGCCAGATCGTCGTGCTGCTCGCCTTCCAGGCCGGCATTCTCGGAGTCACGGCGTCAGCCGTGGGCGTTGCGCTTGGAGATGCCCTCTCGCATGCCTTTCTGCACCGCATACCGCAGTATCTGACGACCGCGTTTCCGATCGGCACGCAGGAGTCTTTGCGGCTCGGCGCGATCCTGATCGCCGTCGGATGCGGCGTGCTGGCGACCGTCCTCGCGTCGCTGTCGCCGGTACTCGACCTGCGCCCGGGCCGTCCAACCGACGCGGTGTTTCGCGATCGCTCGGGCAGGGGCGAGGTGCTCGCGCGGGCAACTCCGCTGAAGCTGTCGATGATCGGCGCCGCGCTGCTCGGGGCGATCACCGCGGCTGTGCTGATCGAGCCGGAGCTGACGATCGTCGGTGGCATGGCGCTCGCGCTGGCGGCGCTGCTTGCGATCCCCAGCTTGTTCGGAGTGGTCGCGCGCGTCCTGCAGTGGATGGGCGAACGCGTGCCCAGCAGCTCGCTGATCGTGGTCGTCTCCGAGTTGCGGGCAGTGACCACGCGCTCGGTGGCGCTCGCCGGCATCGCCGCCCTAGCGGTCTACGGGAGCGTCGCGATCGGAGGGGCGCGCACCGACCTCATCCACGGCCTCGACGCGAGCTTCAACGAATACCTCGGCACGGCGGAGCTGTGGGTGACGACGGGCGGCAACGACCTTGCGACCAACGCCTTCGCCGCAGGCGGTGCGATCCAGGCCATCGAGCGATCGGCGGCGGTCGCATCGGTTCGCGTCTACCAGGGAGGCTACCTGGACGTCGGCGGGCGACGTCTGTGGATCATCGCAAGACCCGCGAGCGACAGCATCATGGTTCCAGCTAGCCAATTCTTGAAAGGCGATCCGGTCCACGCGACGCGGCTGCTGCGCGAGGGCGGCTGGGCGACGATCTCGGATGCTTTCGCGGAGGAACACCGCCTCGGCGTCGGCGGCACGCTGACCCTGCCCACCCCCACAGGCAGTGCGCGTCTGCGCGTCGCGGCGATCACGACCAACCTCGGCTGGTCACCGGGCGCGGTCATCCTCAACGCCGTCGACTACCGGCGATACTGGCAGACCGGCGAGCCTTCCGCGCTCGAGGTCAACCTCGAGCCGGGCGTGAGCGAGGCGGCAGGCAGACGCGCGGTCGCGCGAGTGCTTGCCAATCGACCGGGCCTCGGCGTGCAGACGCTGCACGCACGTGAGCGCCAGTACGACGCAAACGCGCTCCAAGGACTGAGCGCACTGAGCGAAATCTCGACGTTGCTCCTGATATCCGCGGCGCTCGCTGTCGCGGCCGCGCTCAGCGCGAGCGTCTGGCAGCGCCGCGCGCGACTGGCATCTCTGAAGATTCAGGGCTACGACACGGGGCAGCTGTGGCGCGCGCTGCTGCTGGAGAGCGCGATCGTGCTCGGCGTCGGCTGCATCATCGGGGCGGTCGTCGGCGTCTACGGCCACGCGCTCGCGAGCCGTTGGCTGCGGCTCGAGACCGGCTTCCCGGCGCCGTTTCAGGTCGGGCTGGGGAGAGTGCTGCTCACGCTGGCGCTGCTCGCGGCGATATCGCTGGCCGTCATAGCGCTGCCCGGGCTGGCGGCAGCGCGCGCGCCGGCGCGAGAGAGCCTTCAGGAGTGACTATGTATCGGTGCTCAGGCAAACGAAACTGTTCTGGTGGTTGCTTCCCCGCGGCGGAGTCGCCTGTCGCTGGCGAGCGCGTTCGCCGGCGCCGCCTCCCGATACTGGCTTGGAGTCTTCCCGCTCATTGGACGCGAGCTCCGCCATTGGCATGAGCACGCACGCCAGATACCGGACCCCGTGCTCCGCCGCCTGGCGCTGGTCACCCAGACAGGCGAGCGCGGTAACTACCAGGGCGCAGCGGCCTACGCCGTACTCGTTCCGCGCGCGTATCGCGCGCGCGTCGTGCGCGCCGTCGTCGCCTTCCAGACGACATACGACTACGTCGACACGCTCGCCGAGCAGCCGAGCCCCGACCCGATCGCAAATGGCCGCCAGCTGCATCTCGCGCTACTGCGAGCACTCGACCTCGACAGCGACCACCCCGACTACTACGTGCACTCGGCGATCGGCTCTGACAACGGATACATCAGGCAGTTGGTGGAGGCGTGCAGAGACGCCCTGCGCACACTTCCCTCGTACGCGACGGTCGCCCAGCCGGCGATACGCGCCGCCAGCACGATCGTCGGCTATCAGAGCCTCAATCACGAGCAGGCCGGCGACGCTCCCCGAGCGCTCGCACAGTGGGGAGCGGCAATCGCCCCGCCGCAGAGCGGGCTGCTGTGGTGGGAGGCGGCGGCCGGGGGCGCCTCCTCGATGACCGTCTTCGCGCTGATCGCCGCCGCTGCCAAGCCGGGTCTGAGCGAGGCCGAGTCAGCGGCGACGCATAGGGCCTACTTCCCCTGGATCAGCGCGCTCCACGTCCTGCTCGACAGCCTCGTCGACCACCACCTAGACCTCGAGCATGGGCACCACAACCTGATCGATCACTACTCCTCGCCCGCCGAGGCGGCGAATCGCCTCGGGTGGATCGCCGCTCGCGCGGTAAAGGAAGCGGAGTCGCTGCCCGACGGCGCCCACCATGCGCTGATCGTTGCCGCGATGACAAGCTTCTATCTCTCCACCCCAGCCACGGCCGCGCCTGGCGCTCGCCAGATCGCCCACCGCGTGTTGGAGACAATGGGCGTCCTCGCGACGCCGACGATGGCCGTGCTCAGGGCGCATCGAGCCGCGAGCGGACTGCTGGCCGGCATGCGCGTGCCAGCGATTCGCCTCCCGACTTGAGAGTCAAGTATTGGACTTTCCTCTTGCCGGCGGTGTCCAGTGGCGCGAATATGAGCGATGCGTGAAACTGGAATCCCGCGTGAGCCAAGCAAGGCGCGCGTGATCCGGATCCCGCTTTCGTCTCGCCAGTGATCGAGCCGGGCGCCACACGGCGCCCGGCTCGTGATTACCCTCCGGATCAGATCTCGATGACCGCCGGCGCTATAACCATTGAGCTGACTCGAGCACAGGTCGATCAGATCGTGCGGCGCAGCTCCGGCGGAAACGCCGTGTCGAGCATCCTCAGTGGACTCGCCGCCGCCGAGCTCGCATCGAGCTACCAAGAGCTGTCGGCGAGCCCACGCCTGTCGCGATCGCTGCTGCTCGGCCTGCTCGTGCTTGCCGCCTTCCCGACCGACGGCACGGACCTGGCCGTCTCCGACGTCGCGACGCGCCTCGGCCTGAGCCCCAGCACCACCCATCGCTACATGAGCACCCTGCTCGCCGCGGGCCTGCTCGAGCAGGACCCGCGCTCGCGGCGCTACCGCGTGCCGCTGGTCGCGTAGTCGGGGACGCGCCCGCGCGCATACGCGAAGCCGGGCAGCTCGAGCTCGAAGCGGGCGCCGCCCTCAGGCGACTCGCCGGCCGTCACCGTGCCACCGTGCGCATCCGCGATCGCCCGCACGATCGCCAGCCCCAGCCCGGTCCCGCCAGAGGCGCGATCGCGCGCGGCGTCGGTGCGGTGAAAGCGGTGAAAGACGCGCTCGCGCTGGTCGGGCGCGATCCCCAACCCGTCGTCTTCCACGAGGAAGCGGATGCGCCCCCCCGCGAGCGCCTGCACGCGCAAGCGCACGAGCCCACGCTCCGGGGCGGTGTGCTCGATCGCGTTGCCGACCAGATTGCGCAGTGCCTGTGCGAGGCGATCGGGATCGGCGCGCAGTCTGCCGGGGGGAATCGGTCCCAGCTCGAAGTGGCGATCCGCGATCAGGCTGATGCCATCCCACAGCTCGCCGACGAGCACGGGCAGGTCGATCGTCTCGACGCGCAGGAACTCGACCTGCTCGGTCTTTGCCAGCAGCAGCAGGTCGTCCACCAGCCTGCCGATCCTCGCGATCTCGGCCTGCACGAGCCCCTCGACGCGTCGTACCTCCTCGCCTGATGGATTGCTCTGAGCCGCCAGCACTTCGAGCTGCCCGCGAATCACCGTCAGCGGCGTGCGCAGCTCGTGCGAGGCGTCGGCCACGAATGCGCGCTGGCCCGCGAACGCATCCGTCAGTCGATCGAGCATGTGGTTGAAGGCATCGGCCAGCACCGCAACCTCCTCGCTCTGCCCTGCCATCGCGTGGATCCGCGGGTGCAGATCGCCCGCGTCGACCCGCGCGGCCACGGCGGCCATCCTGCGCAGCGGCCGCGACAGGCGCGAGCCCACCAGATACGAGGCAAATAGCGCCCCGGCGAGCGCCAGCAGCCCCGCGAGGATGAACGCGCGCGCGACACCACGCTGCGCACGCGGGATACTCGCCAATGGCTCGCCCACGCCGACGGTCACGACCAGGCTGCCGATGTGGATCCTGCGCTTGAGCACGCGCAGGTCACCAACGTCGGGGAGCGCCAGCGTCTTATACCCATCCGCCACCATCAGCAGCTGCGCCGAGAGCCGGTTCTCCTGCGCCTGCTCACTTACCGTCTCGCCGTTGTCCGGCGGCGGACTGCCGAACAGCTCCGGCCGGTTGGTGCTGGGAGCCAGCCCGGGGACGAGCACGAACAGCAGCGTCGAGCTCGCGCTGAACGGCTGATTGCCGATATAGCGAGTCGCGACGCGGGATAGGTGCCGCGGGGTTCGGGCATGCGCCGCGATCAGATTGTGCGCAAGCTCCGCCGCGTCGCCCGCGATCTCGCTGTCGATCTGTCCCCGCAGCTGTGTCCCCGTGCCGCGGTAGACGGCGACGAACACGATCGCCGTGCACAGGACCGTCACGAGCGTGAGCCAGCCGGCGAGACGCCAGCGCAGCCCACCCGGGATTACCCGTCCGCGACCCTGCCGCATGCGATCAGCTCGAGTTGCCGAGGCGGTATCCGATCGCGCGCACGGTGAAGATCGGCGCCGGCTCGCCGGAGCTAGCGAGCTTACGCCGCAGGTAGCCGACGTACACGTCGACCACATTCGTCGCCGGATCGTGCTCGTAGCCCCACACCGAGCTCAGGATCTGCTCGCGGGAGACCACCTGGCCGTGGTGGCGCATGAGGTAGACGAGCAGCTCGAACTCGGTCGTCGAGAGCGTCAGCGACTGGCCTTCGCGGCGCACCCGGCGGGTCAACAGGTCGACCTCGATGCCCTCCGCGCTCAGCGAGCTTGCCGACGCGTGCGCGACCATTCGCAGGTGCGCGCGCACGCGCGCCACCAGCTCGGCCATCGAGAACGGCTTGACCAGGTAGTCGGCCGCGCCCGCGTCGAGCCCCTCGACGCGATCCTCGATCTCACCGCGCGCCGTCAACGCGATCACCGGAGCGCCCGGCATCGCCAGCCGCAGCGACTCGAGCACCTCGAGACCGCCACGGCGCGGCAGCATCAGATCCAGGAGGATCGCGTCGAAGCTTCCCGCAAGCGCCATGCGTTCGCCCTCGATGCCGTCGCCCGCGGCCTCGACCGCGAAGCCCTCGGCTTCCAGCCCGCGGCGCACGAAGTCCACGATCCCCGGCTCGTCCTCGATCAGCAACACCCGCGGCCGCTCGAGCTCTTGCGCCTCGACACCGGCGCCAACGGCCGGGGAATGCGCCGCGCGATCCCGGCGTGAGTCCGCGGCGGCTCCCATCGTGACAAGGATAGGCATCGCCGAGGAGCCGCACTTCCCTACCGGGTGTTCCGATGAGCTTTCTCATCAAGAGGTTATGCAGTCCTTAGCCTCGATTCACACACTGAGATCCATGCCAGCAAGCGACTCCCGCCTCTTCCACCACCGTCATTGACATGCCGATCCACACGACCCACACGCGTGATGCGGCGCTGCGTGCGCTGGGCCGGCTCAATCGCTGGCTCGTGGCGGGCAGCGTCGTGCTGACGGGAGCGTTCGCCGAGGCCGCCGCCAACGCGTTCCCCGGGAAGACCAGCAAACCGGCATCGGCCCGCCGCGCGAAGAGCTCGGCCGCCCGCACGCACACTCCCGCGAAGACCACGACGCATCCCCTGCAGCCGCCCGCCCAGGCCCCGCAGGCAAGCGCGGAAGCTCAGAGCTCGCCGCAGTCCACGCCCGCGCAGGAATCGGCGCCTGCCCAGGAAGCCGCCCCCGCCCAGGAAACCCACGAATCCGCGCCCGCACAGGAACCGGCGCCCGAACCCGAACCGGAAGCCTCGGCTCCCGTCGTCTCCGGTGGCTCCTGAGATGCACACAGCGTCACCCACCACGGTCGGCCTTGCGGGCGTCGGTCCCGCCGGCGCGAGCTGGCCGGCGCTGGGCACGAGCGTGGTGCTGCGCGTGTGCGAGGCGAGCGCGCTGCTGGCCGCGCGCGCGACGGTCGTGCGTGAGCTGGCTGCCATCGACGCGGCGTGCAGCCGCTTTCGCACCGACTCCGAGCTCTCGCGCATCAACGCGCACGGGGGTCGCGCGATGAAGGTCGGTCCGCTGCTGCTGGAGGCGCTCGAGGTGGCGCTGCGCGCCGCCGAGTGCAGCGAGGGCGACGTCGACCCGACGGTCGGACGCGCCCTGGAGCTGGCCGGCTATGACCGCGACTGGCGGCTGCTCGAGCCGGCGGCGGGCCAACCGGAGCTCACGGCGAAGATCACCGCGCGCATTCGCTCGGGCTGGCAGGCGATATCGCTCGACAGAGACAGCGCATCGGTGCGGGTACCGACGGGCGTCAAGCTCGACTTGGGCGCGAGCGCCAAGGCATGGGCGGCCGACCGCGCGGCCACGGCGGCCGCGCGCGACGCGGGCTGCGGCGTGCTCGTCAGCCTTGGCGGCGACATCGCCACCGCAGGCCGCGCGCCCGCCGACGGATGGCGGATCAGGGTCACCGACGACCACCGCAGCGAGCACTCCGCGCCGGGGCAGACGATCTCGATCCACTCCGGCGGCCTCGCGACGTCGAGCACGACCGTGCGACGTTGGAGCCACGGTGGCCACACGATGCACCACATCATCGACCCCGACACCGGAGCGCCCGTGCGGGATACGTGGCGGACGGTGAGCGTGGCGGCGGCCACGTGCGCGGATGCCAACACCGCGGCGACGGCGTCCTTGATACGGGCTGGGGCCGCGCCGGCGTGGCTGCAGGAGCTCGGTCTGCCGGCCCGCCTCATCGACGCGGCGGGCAATGTCACGACCGTCGCCGGCTGGCCGGCCGATCTCGACGCCGGAGCACTCGCCGCGTGAGCCCGCTGCTCGCGAGCGCCGGGCCGAGCGTCTACTGGTATCTGACCCGCTCGACGGGCGCGGTCGCGATGGTGCTGCTGACGCTCGCGATCGTGCTCGGCGTGATCGACGTCGAGCGCTGGAGCGCGCCGCGCTGGCCGCGCTTCGTGCTCGACTCGCTGCACCGCAACATCGCACTGCTGGCCATGGTGTTCCTCGTGGCGCACATCCTCACCTCCGTGCTCGACAGCTTCGCGTCGATCTCGATCGCAGACGTGTTCATCCCGTTCGTGGGCTCGTATCGGCCCCTGTGGCTCGGTCTCGGCGCCGTCGCCTTCGACCTGATCGTGGCCGTGATCGTCACGAGCCTGCTGCGCGCGAGGATGGGTTACTCGAGCTGGCGCGCGATCCACTGGCTGACGTACGCGAGCTGGCCGATCGCGCTGGTGCACGGCTTTGGCACCGGCAGCGACGCCGGCAGCACATGGCTGCTCGCTGTGAGCGTCGCGTGCACGGCGCTGGTCGTGGGCGCAGTGCTGACACGCGTGCTCGTCGGCTGGCCCAACGAGCTGCGCTGGCGCGGCGCGGCTCTCGCCGGAACGGGCGGCTTCGCCCTGTTCATCCTGCTGTGGCTGCCGGCCGGGCCGCTCGGCTCCGAATGGGCGCGCCGCTCCGGCACGCCGAGCTCGCTGCTGGGACACCACACCAGCTCCAAATCGACCGGGGCCCACCGTTGAGCGTCTCGTCCTCGACGATCCTCGAGTACCCGGCCGGGCGCGTCCACGCGCCGGCGGCGCTGCCTCGACTGTTGAGCGGGATCCAACCGCGCGGCGCGCTCTCGATCGAGCGCCACCTCGAGGTTCACGGCCCGCTGCCGAGCCTCGGCGGCGGACGACGACGCGCGCGCGAGCGCGGAGGCATGATGATCGAGGAGATCGAGCGCGCCGGCCTGCTCGGGCGGGGCGGCGCGGCGTTCCCCACGGCCACGAAGATGCGCGCCGTCGCCGGCGCGCGCCGTCGCGCGGTCGTCGTCGCCAACGGAGCCGAGGGCGAGCCCGCGAGCCTGAAGGACCGCACGCTACTGGAGTCGCTGCCGCATCTGGTACTCGACGGCGGGATCCTGGCGGCCGAGGCGCTCGGCGCCGAGGAGCTCGTCGTGTGCGTGTGCGAGTCCGCCGACGCGGGAGCCTCCAGCCTCGCCCGGGCGATCGAGGAACGCGCCGCCGACGGCTCCGAGCGTTCGTCGCGGCTGCGGCTGGTAACCGTCCCCGGCCATTACGTCGCCGGCCAGGAGTCCGCGCTCGTCAACTTCCTGAACGGCGGACCCGCGAAGCCCACGTTCACACCGCCGCTGCCGTTCGAGCAGGGCGTCAGAGGCCGCCCCACGCTCGTGGACAACGTCGAGACGCTCGCGCACATCGCCCTGATCGCACGCCACGGCGCGCAGTGGTTCCGCCAGCTGGGGACCGCCAGCCAACCCGGCTCGGCGCTCGTGACGCTGTCGGGCGCGATCGCCCACCCCGGCGTATACGAGATCGAGCATGGCGCGTCGCTGTCGTCGCTGATCGCGGCCGGCGGCGGCGCCACCGCGGGCGTGCGGGGCGCGCTGCTCGGCGGCTACGCCGGCTCCTGGGTGGACGGCGAGCTGCTCGGCGGCGTGGCGCTGTCCAACGAGCATCTCGCGCCGCACGGCGCCTCGTTGGGCGCGGGCGTCGTGCTGCTGCTCTCCGAGAACGCCTGTCCCGTCGCCGAAAGCGCGCGTGTCGCTCGCTGGCTCGCCGGTCAGAGCGCCCGCCAGTGCGGGCCGTGCGTGCACGGCCTCGACGCGCTCGCGGGCACGATCGAGGAGATCGCCGCTGGGATCGCCGGCGCCCGCGTCACGCAACGGATCGATCAGCTCGCCTCGCTCGTCGCGCGGCGCGGCGCATGCGGGCACCCCGACGGCGCCCTGAACCCGATCCTCAGCGCGGTCGAGGTCTTCCAGGCGGAGTTCGCCGACCATGCGCGCCACGGCGCGTGCGATGCCTGTCCATGCCCTCCCGAGCTACCACTGCCCGAACGGCCCCCCACCGACACGACCATCCGCCAGACGCCCACACGTCCATGAGCCACCGCGTGCGCGTCAACCCGATCTCGTGCGAGGCCCACGGCATGTGCGCCGAGCTCTTGCCCGAGCGCGTCACGCTCGACGAATGGGGCTACCCCATGATCGACCAGACGCCGCTGCACGGCTCACAGGTCGAGCATGCGCGGCGAGCGGCGCGGGCCTGCCCTACGTTTGCGCTGCTGGTGGAGCGGGAGCGGGTTCGGTGATGTGGTCCGTTGGCTAGCGTCCGCCGATCGAGAAGGCGTAGAGCTTGTCGTTGCCGGTGTAGCCGAGCGCGGCGAGCTCGGAGTAACCGGATCCCCAGTACACGGTGCCATCCACGATCGCCGGCCCCGAGTTGACGCTACCGCCGCTGGGGTACTGCCAGAGGATCTTGCCGGTCGCGGCGCTCATAGCGAACATGTTCTCCCCGCTCGGCGCCATCGAGCCGGCGTAGACGACGCCGTTGGCGACTGTCGTTGGCCCCATCGCCGCCCAGCTGAGCGGCGACGCCGTCTGCCATTCCCACTGTCCGGTGCTGGGATTGAGCGCACCCCATGAGCCTCCGGCGACCGCTTCGCCGTTGGCGAATGTGTATGGCTGCCCGGAGGAATCGGACTCGTGCACGTAGATTCGCGTGCCGTCATACGCCGTCCCCCAGACCACCCCGCCCAGGCTCGTGCCCGGGCCGACCTGCTGGCTCCAGAGCTCCTGACCGGTGGCCGCGTCGAACTCCCAGTAGATCCCGCTCTTCTGCCCCGCGCCGACGACGGTCTCGGTGCCGCCGCCTGGGGCCGGAATCGACATCAGGTTGGGGCCCGACCCGAAGTCCCAGTCGTTACCCTCGGGATCTGGGCACCAATTGGTGCCGGCGGTCTTACCGATGCACGCAAGTGTGTAGGCATCCCAACCCTCGGCCTTATAGGACCACTGCACCGCCCCGGTTTCGAGGTTCAACGCCAGCAGCGAGTCGAAGTAGTCTTCGGGGGCGGTGCAGTTGGCATCTGAGGATTGGGTTTCGAGCGACTTCAGCGCGCACTGCACCGCCGCGTCGGGCGCGGTGTAGTTGTTGCCGGTGCCGATGTAGACGGTTTTCGTGGCGAGATCGACGGCGGGGCTGTCCCACACGGCCCCACCGCTGTAACCACAGCCAGCGGGAGGGTTCTCCGACGTGCACGCCGCGCCGTTATTGGAGGGCACCGTGTACGTCTGCCACTCGATCTGCCCACTAGCCGGATTGAGCGCGACCACGCTGCCCCGAAATGTGCAACACGGATAGCCGGTGTTGGCCGCGTCGGTCTCCTCGTTGGATGAGACGCCAACCAGGACCTTGCCGCCGGCCACCAGCGGGCTGCCGGTGATGATCGCGGCGGGATGGCTGTCGACCTGCGTGCTCCACAGCAGCGCCCCCGTGCTGGCGTTGACCGCAATCACATGCGCCCCGGCCGGATGTACGCCCGGCACGACGTCGCCAAAGATCAGCTCGTTGCCGTAGATCACGGCCGAGTCCCGCGAGTACGAGCCCGCGACACCGTCGTATGCGGAAACGGGCTGTTGCCAGATCAGCGCCCCCGTCGAGGCGTTCACTGCATTGATGTAACCGCCGAAGTCCGGGAAGTAGACGACGCCGTTGTACACCACCGGCGTGGCCGACTCAGAGCCGTGCGTGGTGAATACCCACTTCGGCTTGAGCCTGGCCACATTCTGCGGGCCGATCCGGGATTCGAGCAGCTGATAGCGATCGTCGGCGGCACCAGCACCGGCGGAGGTCCAGGGCGCCGCGGACGCGCGCGCAGCCGAACAAGCAAGCGTTGCGCCGAACAGCGGCACACACGCGACAACGCACAGGACGACCGCCCGCGCGATCGAATCTCCAACCAGTCGACGCGTCATCTGCGACCCCCTGTCCGAATGCGATGTACCCAACCCGACTCGGGCCGCTCACTATCGGACGGACTCCCTCATTGCTCCAGCAACAAGTCGGTAATCCTTTTCCGACCGCTCACGCTCGGCGCTGGTGAGAGCGCGCCCCTCGGAAAGGTATCACGTGGTCGAGCATCGGCGCCCTGCAAAGCCACCAGGTGGCTGGTCCGCCGGGCAAGACGATGTCCGTCGCCTGCGTGAACCCGCGTCGTTCATAGAAACGACGGTTGCCCTCGGTCGACGTCTCGAGGCAGCACGACAGGCCATGGCGGTCGGCCTCGTCGAGGACTGGTGCGAGCACCGCGGTCGCGAGCCCCTCGCGTTGGCGCTGAGGCCGCGTGGCCAACACCCCGAGGTACCAATGAGGCTCCGCCGACGAGGCGCCGGCGACGGCCTCGTTGTAGATTGCTACACGCTCGTACGCATCCTCGCCGGCGATCGTGCGATAGCGAGTCCACACGCTCTCGGCATGCCCAGGCACAACATCGCTCCTATCAGGCGAGTCCCACATCGCCACGGCGGCCAGGTCATCGGTGACCCATACGTGACGCGAGGCCACCCTCACGTCGAACAAGGCCCCCGCGAAGTGAGGCGCCAGTCGCGCGTACTCCTCACCGAAGATGAACGCCCACGCCGGATCCTCGGCAAACGCCGCGACCACCGTCGCCACCACCCCGGTCCGCTCCTCCGGCGATGCGCGCCTAGCCACCGGGCATCCCGAGCAGGTGCGTCGCGGCCATCCCCGCCCACTCGCCGTAGCGCGCGAAGAAATCCCGCACGCCCTGTTCGTCCGCGCGCGCGTGCGGGTCGCCGCCGCTGAGCAGCCGCCCGACGAGCTTCAGATACGCGAGGTCTCCGGCGGGCACCTGATCGTGGCGCCCCTGACCGTAGAGCGCGAGCTTCTCCACGGTCCACGGGCCGATGCCGGGGATCGCGCGCAGCCGCCGCCAGCCGCGCTCGTGCTCGCCGCCGTGCAGGTCGACGCGACCGCGCGCGACCTCGCGCGCGGCGCGCACGAGCGTCAGCGCGCGCGCGCCGGCGAGATCGAACGACTGCAGCAGCGCCGGCGCCGTGTCCGCGAGCGTCTGGGCCGATGGGAGGTCGCGCAGGCGGTCGAGCGCGCCATCCCAGTCGCTGCCGCGGCGGCCGAGCGCGGCCACCACGCGACGCTCGATCGCGGCCGCGCGCTCGGACTCGATCAGCTGCTCGCAGATCGCCCACGCGAGCGCCTCGAAGGGGTCGGGGCGGCGCCAAACCCGCAGCCACGGGCGCGCTCGCAGCGAGCGCCCGATCAGCGGGTCGCGCGCGAACGCACGCGTGAATGCGCTCAGGTCCTCGTCGACCCCGAGCGCGAAGCGCATCCGGGCGATCCCGAAGGCGGCCGCCGATCGGCTCGGCGCGCGTGCCCCGAACAGCACGCTGTCGCGCCCCGGCTGCGCGACCCTCACGACGACCGGCTGATCCCCGTCGTGCAGCAGCCGCTCGAGTACGCCCGCGTGTCGGCGCACCACGCCGTCTCCCCCATGCCAGCGCGGCAGCCGGAACGGGCCCGCGGGCGTGACCTCCACGCGCAGTTCCATCAGCTGTGTCAGCGTCGTCTCCTCAGTGCTCGCCCGGCCGGCCGAGCAGGTGCACGTCGACGAGCAGCGTGCGGCTGTCGACGATCTGCACGAGCTCGGCAGCTCTGGTGCTGGCACGGCGCGTGTCGAGCCTGCCCGCGTGGCGTGCTTTCTTGATCCCACGCCCCGCACCGTGGCCTTTGCTCAGCGCGGAGGAGCGCCGTTGGCGGCGCTGCACGAGTCCGAGGACCGCGGCTCCGGCGACGAATCCGCCGGCAGCCACCGCGACGGCCTGCACCGCCGGCATCGCGCCTGCGGGCCGACGCGCGCCTGGCAGCGCGGCGCGAGCTGCTTGCGGATGAGCGGCGCGTGGCTCTTGCGCGAGCACCGGCAACGCGTCGAGCACCTCGGCCTCGATCGCGACGATCGGCGTGTCCTGCAGCTCAGCTGACGTAGCGGACTCGCTCACGCTCGCCAGTGTAGAGAGCTGCCCAGACGCGGGTGCGCGGCTCGCTACAGCGCGCGCTCGTACACGCGGTAGCGGCGCTTGATCTCGCCGCCCATGCCTTCCATCGCGCGGTTCATCGGCTTGTTGACCTCGAGGATCCAGCCCATCTCGCCGCCCTTCTGCGGTGTGCGCTCGGCGGCGTCGAAGTGCATCTGGTAGAAGCGCGCCGCCACGCCGGTGTGCTGGTAGGCGGGCTTGACGCCCAGCGCGAACACGTACACCGCATCGATCTTGCTCCGCTGGCGCAGCGCGGTCAGCCAGCCTAGCGGCAGCAGCCGCCCCCGCGGGCGCAGCTTGGCGAGCACCTGGTTGTAGTCGGGCAGCGTCAGCGCGGCTCCGACGACCTCGCCCGTGTCCCGTTTCTCCGCCACCATCGCCCAGTTCTCGTCGAGAATCGGCCCCAGCTTCTTGGCGTAGTGGCGCACCTCGCTCTCGGTCAGCGGCACGAAGCCCCAGTTGCGCTCCCAGGCCGCGTTGTAGACCTCGAGGAAGCGACGCACCTCCGCCTCGTGGTCCTTCTTGCGGTAGTTGCGGCACACGATGCCGTGCTCTGACTCGACCTTTGCGGCCATCTCCCAGATCGCCGGGTGCACCTTGTCGCGCCCGGTGACAGTCAGGCTCCACATGTACAGGTCCATCACCTTGGACAGCCCCACCTCGTCCTCGAGCAACGCCTGGTAGTAGCGGTGGTGCCACGGGTTGAGGATCAGCGGCGGATGCTCGAAGCCCTCGACCATCAAACCGGCCTCGTCGTTGGTCGTGAAGCTCATCGGACCGATCATCGTGCCGGCGCCGTGCCCGCGCAGCCACGACTCGGCCGCGGCCAGCAGCGCACGCGCCGCCTCGGGATCGTCCTCGCACTCGAAGAAGCCCCACAGCCCCCAGTCGTTGTCCTGGAACTCCTGCAGGTGGCGGTCGATGTGCGCGCTCACGCGTCCGACCGCGCGTCCGTCGCGCCACGCGAGGAAGTATTGGGCCTCGGCGTGCTCGAAGAACGGGTTGCGGCGCTGGTCGAGCTGCTCCTTGATCTCGCTGAAGAGCGGCGCGACCCAGTTGCGCTCGTTACGATAGAGACGCCAAGGCAGCTTGATGAACGTGCTCAGCTCGCGTCCGCCGCGCACCGGCCTGATCTCGACTGCCATCGCGGCGAAACCCTATATGCCTCCCTCCATCGACGTCTTTCAAAAGGTTCGGGGCCACGAGCGCGAGGAGCTGCTGCGCGCCGCGCGCGAAGCCGACCTGATGCCGTACTTCCGCACGGTCGAGTCACCGGCGATGCCGGTCGTCGAGATGGAGGGCGCGCCGCGCATCATGCTCGCCTCGAACAACTACCTCGGGCTGACCGCCGACGAGCGCGTGATGAAGGGCGCCGAGGATGCGCTGCACCGCTACGGCACCGGGTTGACGGGCTCGCGCCTGTTGAACGGCACGACGCCGCTGCACCTGGAGCTAGAGCGCGAGCTGGCTGAATGGATGGACACCGACGACGCGATCGTGTTCACGACCGGCCACCAGGCGAACGTCGGCACGCTCGGCACGCTGCTTGGCCCGGGCGACACCGTGATCGTCGACTCGGCCGACCATGCCTCGATCCTCGACGGCGCCTTGATCTCCAAGGCGAAGATGCGCCCGTTCCGCCACAACCGCATCGACAAGCTCGAGCGCGCGCTACAGCGCGCGGAGCATGACGGCAGCGGCGTGCTGGTCGTGGTCGACGGCGTCTTCTCGATGGAGGGCGACGTGGCGCCGCTGATCGACATCACCGAGCTGTGCGCGCGCTACGGCGCGCGACTGATGGTCGACGAGGCGCACGGCGCCGGTGTGCTCGGTGCCCGCGGCGCGGGTACGTGCGAGCTGCTCGGCGTCGAGGACCGTGTCGACCTGCGGATGGGCACGTTCTCGAAGTCACTCGCCGCCTGCGGCGGGTTCGTCGCGGGGCCCGCCGAGGTGATCGAGTATCTGCGCATCTCCTCGCGCGCGTTCCTGTTCACGGCCTCCGGTGTCCCGGCGGCGCTCGGCGCGGCGCTCGCGGCGCTGCGCATCATTCGCTCAGAGGAGGGCCCCGCGCTGCTCGCGGCGGTGCTCGAGCGCGCGCGCTATCTCGAGGACGGGCTGCGAGCGCTCGGCTACCGCACGCTCAGGGGCGAGCTCGTGCGCACTAGCGCGGACGCCAGCGTGCCGGCGCAGACGCTCGCGACGCCGATCGTGCCGATCCTCGTGGGCGACGACTGGAAGGCGGCGTTGCTGTGGCGCGCGCTCTACGACGGCGGCGTGTTCACCAACTGCGCGCTACATCCAGCGGTGCCGCCGGGGGGCGCGCTGTTGCGGACCAGCGTGATGGCGACACACGACGAGGCGACGCTCGACCGCGCGCTCGAGGTGTTCGCGCGGGTCAAGCCCGAGTTCGAGTCAGAGCACGGACCGCTGCCCGGACCGCACGACGACTGACGGAGTGCATGCCCGCCGCGGACGCCCGGCGGCCGAGCGACTTGTCCATTTCTTCACAAGTCGCGGCGCAATCGAAAAAGCCCGCTTCTAGCGTACGAAGCGCCCGCCGCGCTGTTGACCGATGGCCCCCTCCTGGCATAGCTTCCACGTGCGCTCTGCAAGACCGGTTGGGGGGTTCGCCCGACCACATGGCCGTCGGGAGAGGGGCCATGTGATGGGACAGCCGCGAGACTCGCGGCGGACCTCGCACGACCTTGCGAGCGCGTATCCGAAAAAACTCGAGCAAGCACGTTCCCGCCGCGCGAGGCTCACGGCGGGAACGGGGAGAGTGCCCTATGAACGCGACAGCGACGATTGCTCCTGCCGGTCCTCAGTACATGCGCGCCCTCGAACGCGCCAACAAGGTTCGTCTCGCCCGCGCGGAGCTCAAGCGACGCGTGGCGGTCGGGGAGCTGCATGTGGCCGAGGTGATCCTCGAATGCCCGTGGGAGGCGCAGAGCATGGCTGTCGCCGACCTGCTGATGAGCCAGCGCCGCTGGGGCCAGACCCGCTGCCGCAAGTTCCTCGCCCAGGTGCCGATGTCCGAGAAGAAGACGATCGGCTCGATGACCGAGCGTCAGCGCCGCACGCTGGCGGCGATGCTGACCTCTGTGAACCGGGGCCGCGCGTGGACCGCGACCCCCTGGCTAACGGACAGCCTGACGAGAGCTTGAGCTCCCACCAGCCCGCGAGCATGCCGATCAGCCCGAGGCGCGGGCGGACCTCCCAGACTCCGCACACGCCCAGCCCGAGGTCCCGCACGGGCAGGCGCGCGAACTTGTAGCGGCCGGGTTCCAACCGCATCCGTTGCAGCTGCTCGCGCGCGCGCCGCTCGCGCTCGACACGCTCGCCGGCGCGCGCACGCAGCTCCTGCACACCGCCCGCCAGCTGGTCGCGTACGCGCTCGAGCTCGCCGAGATCGAGCAGCGCCGGACCGTCCATACAGACGCCGCGGCTGCTTGCCATCGGCGCGGAGATGTGCGGGAAGCGCTCGGCAACGATCGCGGAGCGCTCGCGCTCGAGTCGCGCGATCTGTGCCCGCAGCGAGGCCCTGGCGGCGCGCTCGTCGATGTGCGCGCCGCGCCTGCCGGCGGTGCTGTCGAGCCGCGCCCCGACAGATGCATAACCTGGAGCGTCGAGCGACCGTTGCTCCCGGCTGTCTCGATCGATGACTCGATGCTGCTCGTTGATCACACCCGCCTCCTCGCCTGCAACAAGTGAGTCTACCAACGGGTGCACCGGCGGCGACGCGGTTCGCGAGCTCTCACGGCTGCTCGAGCGCTGCGCGGCATGCCCACAGCGACTCCTCGATGTAGAGCGTGGGCACGCCGTCCACCTGCACCGCGAACAGCGTCACGCAGGCCGTCTCGCCGCGGGCCTCGTGCCCGGGCGCGAGCTCGCCGAAGAGGACCGCTAGCGCTGCCGAGGAATCGGCCACCACCAAGCGGCCCGCCGGTAGTGACGGCGCCTGCACGGAGCGTCCGAGCGGCTCGCCCTCGCTGCTGACGCGGATCCCGAGCGGTCCGTCGAGCAGGCGGGAGTCGAGGGCCCACACGGGCACGCATGTGTCCAACAGCGAGATCAGCAGCACGTCGGCGAGCAGGCTCGAGGTGAGGAAGCAGCCGCTCAGCATCCGCTCCATGACGGCCGCCTCGATCGGCGTGCGCACGACGTCCGGGTCGAGTCCGATCTGGCGGAAGAAGACGCGGTAGGCCGCCGGTACCGGCTCGCGACGTACGCCGACCGCGCGTGCGCCGCGGAAGCGGTTGGAGAGCTCGCGCAGACGCCCGGAGATCTCCGGCGGCGAGCCGCCGGTGAGGGGCTGGCGACGAGCGTGGCGCGCCTCGCCCACCAGCAGCCGTAGGCCGGGCAGCTCCTCCTCGATCTCGGCCGCGCGCCAGCCCGCGGCACACTGCTCATCGCCTGCGGTCATACCCATGCTGATCGAGCATCCTCGCACCAATCTCTGCGTATAGTTCTCGACACTGGAACTAAGCATACACTTAGCTCCAGTCAGTGACGCCCGGACCTCGGTGGTTGCGGTGGCGTCAAGATGCGGCTGGCGCATGTTCGTGCGCGCGCGACGCGCTCACGAGCTGGCGGACCCGATCGCGCAGGCTCGCCAGCGACGGGCTCGTAAGCAGCGCCCGGCTCTGGACGACGCCGCCGCGGTCCGCGAAGTCGACCTGTGGGCAGCTATAGACCTTGTAGCGGTCAGCGGCCCCGCCATCTTTGTCGAGGCCTACCGGCAGCGTCAGGCCATGGGCGCGCACCAGACGGCGTATCTGTGCGCGTTCGCCCCTGATCGCGACCGCCGCGAAGCGCACGCTGGGGAATTCCGGCACCAGCTTCTGCATCTCGCTCAACACCGACGTGCACCCGCCGGCGTCAACGAACAGCGCGAGCACCACCGGCCCCTGTTCGTAGAGCTGGCAGATGTTCAGGATCTGCGCGCCGCGCTCGGCACACGCAGGTACGAGTCCTTGCGAGCCCTGGTCGGCGTGCGTGGCGATGTCCGCGTCTCCTTCGAGGTCGCCCAGAGCGAGCGGCACCGCGAACGCCGCCATCCGCTGGCCTGGTGCGATGCCGGTCAGGCCCGCACGGTGCACGAACAGCGAGTTGACCACGATCGCCACCAGCAGCACGACTCCGAGCAGGCCGGCATAGCGCCCGTAGCGCGGGTTGCGAGCCTTCATCGGGTCGCGCTGGAGCCCGAAGGCGCCCGACGCCGCCACTGGATCCTCGCCGTGCGCCGGCGGCGCGGGCTCGGACGCGCTCACGACCTGGCCCACACCTGGCGTAGGCGGCCGGGGCCACGCACCGGGCGCTTGCTGGCATCGCCTTCGGCCGCCATGTCGGCGATCACGAGCGTGGCGGGAAGCGCGACGAGCACGCCGATCAGCGAGACAGTCAGGTCGATCAGCGTCACGAGGCCGAAGTCGCGCAGCATCGCGATGTCCGACAGCACGAGCACACCGAAGCCGGCGATCGCGGTCGCGCCGGAGGCGGCGACGGCGGCGCCGGTGCGTCGATACGTGCGGCGCAGCGCCTCCACGGTGTCGTAGCCGGCGAGCTTCTCCTGGCGGTGGCGCTCGGACAGCAGCACGCTGAACTCGGTCGAGAGCGCGATCACGAGCGCGCCGAGCGTGACCGACATCGGGTTCAGCGGCACCCGCACCGCGAACAGGATCAGCGCCGACCAGCCGGTCGCGAGCGCGATCGGCACGAGCGGCACGAGCGCGCGGCGGCGGTCGCCGCGGAAGGCGAGCAGCAGCACGAGCGCGACGGCCACGAGGCCCACGAGCAACGTCTCCAGCCGCCGCCACGGATCGGCCACCTGAGAGCCCGATTCGGCCGCGAGCACCGACAGGCCGACGAGGCTCGCGTGCACTCCCGCCGGCGGATGCAGGCTTGAGCGCATCTGTTCGATCAGCTGCTGCTGCTGGTCGAGGCCCATCAGGCGAATGCCGAAGGCCAGCGTCGCCACACGCCTGTCGGGTGCGATCACATCCTGGGAGAAGTACGCCGGGATCGCGCTCAGCAGGCCGTCGATCTCACGCTGGGAGAGCTTAGGGGCGCGCGCCGAGCTCGTCCCCGCGAACAAGTCCGGCAGCGAGAAAGCCGGACACAGGCGCGCCCGCGAGCAGCCCTTCGCGGAGCTGTAGCCGAAGCGCGCGAGCACGGTCTTCTGGTAGTTGGTCATCCATTCGATCGTCGCCGGCTTGACGAGGTCCTCGCCTTCGACCATCAGCTCGATTTCACCGCCGACGCCGGTGATGCGCTCGACGGTGTCGAGGCTCTGCAGAGAGCCGAGGCTCTGGGGCACCAGCTTGGTGATGTCCGTCTGAACCTTCGTCTGCGTGTCAAGGCCCCAGCCGAGCGCGGCCAGCACCAGCCCCGCGCACAGGACGCGACCGGGGTGGCGCACCGAGCCGACGAGCGCCGCGTGCGCGATACCGCGCGTCAGCGGATTGTCGGCGAGCAGCTCGCGCGCCCCGCGCCACGCGGCTGCCAGAGGGCCCGCGCCGAGCGCACCCCCCCGAGCGCCGCCGACGACGAGGCGCGTCCTGCCCGCGGAGAGCGAGATCGCGGCCGCGCCGGCGCTCAGCGCGCACAGCAGCGCGACCGCCACGCCGACCACCAGCAGCAGCCCGAAGCCGCGCACCATCGGCACCGGCGAGAGCGCCAGCACGAGCATCGCGGCGGCGCTCGCGGCGGCGGCGGTCGCGATCGTGGGGGCGCCCGCGGCCGCCGCGCGGCGTACGAGCACCGAGGCGTCCGCGGATGGACGTCCCGGTGCGCCATCTGTCGCGGCCGGCGCGCGCTCGAGCTCCTCGTCGACGCGCGCCTGAAACTGGATCGCATAGTCGACCGCGAGCCCGACGAGCACGGGCAGCACCGCGATCGAGGCCATCGTCAGCGACGCGCCGGCGGCGGAGAGCGCGCCGAACGTGAGCGCCGCCGCGAGCAGCGCCAGCGCCAGGGGCAGCAGCCGCGGGCGCCCGGAGAAGACGAGGCCGAGCGTCGCGGCCATCACGAGCAGCACGGCGATCAGCAGGAGCTCGATCGAGTGGCTGATCGAGCTCGTCAGGTCGGCCACGATCACCGGCTCGCCGGTGACGAGGTAGCGCTCGCCGTGCTGCAGGCGCCACTGCGGCATGCGCACCGCTTCGCGAATCAGCGCGATCGTCCTGACCCTCGCCGCTTCGCCGAGGCCGGCCTTCATGCGCACCGACACGAGCGCCGCTTCGCGGCTCGGGAACAGGTAGGCGAAGCGCGACTTGGGGGTGCCGGCGACCTTCGTCGAGTCGAACACGACGTTCGAGACGAAGTTGGCATCTTCGATGCTCGGAACCGCGGTCAACCCATATTCGAGCGCCTGCGTCACGAGGCTCGACTTGAAGCCGGCGAGCGAGACCTTGCTCGCCTGACGGCCGAGCGCGTGAGCTTCCGAGGCCGTCATCCCACGTGCCAGCGCCGCGCGGTACACGGAGCTTTCCGCGCGCTTGGCTTCGGCTTCGGCCAGGTGGGTCTCGTGGGAGAGCTGTTTGCCGATCTGTTCGGCCGCCTCGTTGAGGAACGTGCCCGGCCCGAACACGACCTTGACGGTCTTCGCGCGCGCGAGCTGCGCGCACGGCCCATCCGCGCCGCCCTCCGACGCGAACGCCGCCGCCGGCACGTTGCCCGACAGGCAGCCCTCGAGGCCGAGCAGCCGCTCGAGGTCGGAGCTCAGCACGAGCTGCTGCAGGTTGCCCTTCACGAGCACCGCGATCGGCTCTTCGCCGAAGCTGCGGTAGTAGCGCTGCGTGGCCCGGTACTCGGGACTGGAGCTCGACACGAACGTGCTCGTGGCGGCGGTCGGCTTCAACCGCAGCGCCAGCCCCGCGCCACCCAGCGCGAGCACGACCGCGATCGCGATCACCAGCCGCGGCCGCCGCGCCGCGCCGCCTGCGAGGGCGGAGAGGAGTCGTGACGAGTTCACGGGTGAAGGCTAGTCTCGCTCATCGGCACGGCGCGCCGTCGTGCGGCCCGACGTTTACTCCATGCCCAACGGACCGGCGGCTTCGCCGGACAGGAACTGCCGCACGAACGGGTTCTCCGAGGCGAACAGCTCTTCCGCGGGACCGGATTCTACGATCCGCCCCTTCCACAGCACGGATATGTGCTCGGCGACGCGGCGCGCGCTCATGATGTCGTGCGTGATCACGACGTAGCAGCCGCCGTGCTCCGCGTGGACCTCCTTGATCAGCTCGCACAGCAGCGCCGTGCGCACCGGGTCAAGGCCCGAGTCAGGCTCGTCGAACAGCACGATTTCCGGGTCGAGCACGAGCGCGCGCGCAAAG
>Ga0182015_10001941_pt1 | contig 26189 bp, 21 predicted proteins | sample 712P3MmetaG_FD_120478 | JGI IMG/M metagenome (GOLD analysis project Ga0182015, IMG submission 120478) | Permafrost microbial communities from Stordalen Mire, Sweden - 712P3M metaG | ecosystem: Environmental > Terrestrial > Soil > Wetlands > Permafrost | place: Sweden: Stordalen | collected...
GAAAATCTGACGGTCAGTGGCCTATCAAAGTCGTAGCGGACGGCAGAGGGAATCTGTACGGCGCAACCGTGTTTGGCGGCGCTTCAAACCGCGGCGTACTTTTTGAGCTGACACCATAACATGATCGGAGAGCGGTGCGGAGTCTGCCTTCTGGCTTTCTACCCGCTCTCCATGTTTTTCGGGCGAGTCTCGCAATCCGAAATTAATATGCGAGCCTGGGCGCGCTGCGGCAGCAACCTTTGCATCGGTTTCCCGTTTCCTCATCCTTCCAAGAAGTAGATCACGACCGTTGGTAATCTATCGAAAGGAAGCTCTTAAATCGATAATCGAGGAGTAGCAGATGAGGTTTGCACAGAGTGGAATCAGTACTGAACGCTTTCGAAGAACTCGAACAATCTCTGACTGTCGATCAATCCCAGGAATTGTTCGATCGCGATCACTTGTTGGAACTTGACGGCCCCAACTCTACGCAGCAGTTGCTTGATGAAATGCTTGGTCGTTTCGAAGATGACGATTCGACAACGCCCCTGGCGTGCGTGTTACTCTCGAACTTCGCCGATTCCGACGAGTAGATACCCCAACAATAATTCCACGCGTTTTCCCGAGGCTTACGCCCTGGACTAAATTGTGCCCCTTCTCCGGCACTGGTGTTGCGATGCTCCCGGTGCTTGCCTCAAAACTGCGCTTATCTGTGAGCCAGAGTAAAATGCCTTCTGCATCGACGATGCCTGGCGAACATGTCACCCGAACTGAAGTGGCTGCGATTACTCGACCTCAGCGCCTATGTCATCTTTGCGGTGATCGCATACACACGCTGGCACAACGATCTCCACCACTGGATTGGCGCCGCCATCTCCGTACCGGACTTTTTCCTGTGGATGCTTGCCCGCCATCAGCTTGGCGATTCATTCGCAGTACGGGCTCAGGCCAAGAAGTTGGTGACGCATGGGCTTTATTCCAGAATCCGCAATCCAATTTATATCTTCGGAGCCCTCGCATTTGTCGGAGAATTCCTGGCCTTAGGCTGGTACATCGGGTCCGCGATCTTCGTGCTCATGAATCTTACCCAGTACCTCCGCGTCCGGCGTGAAGAGAAAGTGCTCAGCGAGGCCTTCGGCGATGAGTATCGCACCTACAAGGCCAGCACCTGGTTCTGATTGCCTCATCAAAGACGAAGGCCGGAAACCCGGAATTGCTTCCGGTCCCGGCCTGCGCTTCCATCAACTTGTTCGGAATTCTGTTACGAAGAAACGGGCGAGACGCCCGTTCTCCATTTTTAGTTGCTCGGCGTGGTGTTTGACGCTGAGGTTGTGTTCCCCACGTTGGCGTCGCCGGTGAGGCGGCTCAGTCTGGGGAAGAATGGCGTAACCTCAAACGGCATTTTGTCGCGCGCTGAAATGATTGCCACTGGCGCCGACTTGGTGAGTTCCACGCGATCGGTCCAAGCATTCAGTTTTACGCGTCCGCCCATGGGCAGCGCCGCGATCTGATCCAGCTTGTTCGCGTCGAGAGCAGGGCCCTGGCCTGCGAGGGCCGTCAGCCGGGTCAATTGTCCTTTGTCGGTAGTGAAGCTGTTGCCCAGATGCGCGGTAAGCAGAGCCGAGAGTTCAGGAGCGCGTGCCGTCAGTTCTTTCAGGAACAGTGAAGGCACGTCCAGTTTTTGTGCGTAAGGCGAGTTCTTCAGCAGTTCCATCGCCTTGGCATCGGCTGCGGTTTCTTCCTCCGGATTGTGACGGAATCCGAAGTTGTGATAGGTCGATTCGTCGGAGAACAGCATGCGGTCGTTGAAGGCGAACTTGCTGCCCAAGTTATGCCCGAGAACGATGTGCCCCAATTCGTGCGAGAGAACCATCGCCAGGCTGGCTTCATCGGGGAGCACATCGATCAGGCCACGGCTGACAACGATCGTGTTGCCCACGCTGAAGGTTTCCAGCGGAGAAGTGATCATCACCCGAGTCCGCACCGGACGCGGCAACTCGATGTTGTTGGTAACGATCAAATTGTTAACCACGGTCTGCAGAACTTTATCGACTTCGCCTTCGGGAGCCACTAAGCCAGACTCCTGCAGACGCTCGATGACGTTGTCTTCAGCCTGCTGTTGCCATTGACGCTGCGCTTCCAGCGGAGACGCATCGGTCGTCGATGGCGTTTCGTCTTTCACCGAGTCAACTCTCAATGAAGTGAGTTCGTCTTCCTTCACACCCTTTTTCAGGTCATAGCCCCAGATGCGGCTCTGAGCCTTGAAGGCCATTTTGTCCTTGGCGCCGTAGCTGAAGTCGCCTTCTTCGCTGTAAATGTAGGACGGAACCCAGTACCCAGGAATCAGATTCAGCCGCCAGCTGTCCATGTGGAAGTACATCGCGTTTCGCGGACGCGGCTCATACGTGCCGTTCAGCCGCACGATGTTGTATTCCTGATCTTCCACCCAAATGCGCCCAACGAAGCGCCCCTTGCCGGCATCTTTCTTCGGGGTTACATCGAAGACGAGGCAGCGAACGTCGCCCAAAAATTCACGGCGCACGTACTTGAATCCGTAATGCTCGCGATCAAAGTCATCACGATCGGCGAAAATCATCCAGGAAAAGCCCATCGGCTTGTATTCAAACTTAAACATCTTGGTGACTCCGCCTAATAGGTTTTTCTCGAAGCTCTCGTCCTTGGAGAGGTAGTCGCGACGGTCGACGCTTTGTCCGAGATCGAGCCGGCCGAGAAAGTAATGGTCTTCACTGGGCACCGGACCGAGTTTTGCATCGGGCTTCAGATTCTGAAGATAGGTTTCGACCAATGGCGTGCGCGTTTTCAACATCTCCATTAACGCATGCTCGCGAAGGATGGCACGGTCGACCACCTCATCCATCGTCGTGGGCGGGGCCATTGTCGTACTTGGCGCAGTCGCGGGCGCGGATTGCGTCGTCGACTTGCTGGCAGGCTGCGAAGCATCTGGTTGAGCCGTCGGCGCTGGCGTGGTCGCGGGTTGCGAGGCGGCAGCATTCTGTACCGGGTCCGATGACGGCGATTGATCCATTGTCTGCTGCGCCATGGCGCTTAGCGAGACCAACAGGGAAGCAGTGAACATCCATTTCCAAGTACGCATGACTCTGATCCTCTCTCAAACTATTCGAATCAAATTCTTCAAATCTCAATACGCCAACTGGAAAACCACATGCACGATCGCGGTCGAATCGACCGGCGAACCGACCCGCTGCGCCGGCTTGAATCGCATCTGACTGGCGGCGGTGATGGCTGCTTCATCAAGTCCGTGACCCAGGCCGCGCACTACGCGATTCACATGCACCTGCCCGTTCGCGCTAAAAAGCACCTCGAGCAGGACTTCACCTTCCAGCTTAAGCTGCCGGGCTTCCTGGGTATAAACCGGGTTCGGTTTAGAAATAATTTCTACTTGCGTGGTGGCGGGACCGTCCGCCTGTGCAATCTTTGGCCCGTTGTGAGCCAGCTCTTGCGCGCCGAAACCCGCAGTTTGCACTGCGGCGGTGTGATTTCGATTGTCGGCCTGCGCGATTCCGTTTCCGAAACCTGCGCTGGCTACCGTGCCCTTGATCCCTTTCGCTCCGCCCGCTCCGTTGCCGTAGCCTTGGCCCTCGGGCAAATCAAACGAACCCAATTTCGCGCTGGTGAGATGGGCGTTGTCTTTGCCTTGTCCTTTTAAACCGCTCGGGTCGCCAAATCCGCCGGTCTGCACTTTCTGAATCGGAGCCACAACCGTTGCCGGAGCTGAGCTGCCAAATGCGCCGGTGTAGACGATCCTCGCCGGCATCGCGCTCGGAGGTGGCGCTAACTCCGGCGGCTTGAATTTGGCTTCCAGCTTGGGCGCCTTTTCTTCCTCTTCCTTCTTCTTTTTGTGGATGCGGAGCTCTTTCGGCACAAATAATTTCGCAGTCTGGACAGGCACCGGCGGCAGCTTAGGAACAACCACCGGATGATGGGCCTTCGCCCTTTGCTTGAGCGGTTCCGGCTTCAAATCGGGCATTGGAACCAATTCCGTGACCGTGTACCTCTGTCTGAGCCGCAACGTATCGGGAAAGAAGAACCCGGCTCCGAGCAGCAGCAAAACGAAAAAAGCCTCAATGCCGTAACTGGTCGCTAAAGTGCGCCAGTCCATTCGACGCTCTGGCAGAAGACCGAATTCAAGCTTGTCAGGCGTAGACATCCACACGCTCCAAATGAGGAAGCCAACCCACGGGGAGAGTGCGCGGGGTGGAAGTTTTAACTTACGGGAGAATGGGCGGGGGGTAAACGTGTCTCCGGCACCTGTACTTAGGTAACAAGCAGCCGCCTAAAAGGGAACCAGTGCCGAAACAGCAGAATTGGAGGGAAGCAGGAACTACTGGAGATCGCACACGCCGCGCTCGGTGGACGTGACAGTAGCAGGGTAAAAAAGGGCCAAGGTTATCTTAGGCTGGCAAGCAGCGCAACCAACTCAGGGATCCGATTCAATCCCGCAAGCGTTAGTACAGATCGAATCTGTGTGCGGACGGTAGTCAGGGTGACTCCTCTATCTGCTGAGATGCGATTCGGCGAATGCCCGCTGACCAGAGCCGCAGCAACCTCCGCTTCCGCCCGGGTGCAATCCAAGGCTACGCGAATTTGTCGGATATCGACGGACCGCGATTTTGGAGGCTGCCGCACGAACACCAGAGCGCAGCCTGCGTAGCGAGGATCGAAGGGATTGTCGGTTGACACACCGCCGGGCACGACCTGAATCATGCAAAAGGTCTCGTCGGCAGGGTTTGTCATACGCATCAGTCCCCCGCCACCGCCGGCGGCTGCCAAGGTTATCAACTGGCGCAATCGCTTGGTCGCGGTTTCGGAAGCCGCAGCCAGGCGACCTCCGAAGCTCACTTTCAGCGAACCGCCGCGTGCAAGCAGCGTGGCAGCAGCAGCCGAGCAATCAATCAGTTTTGAATTTCCGTCCACCATGATGCAGAAAAAACCCGCGTTGTCGATGGCTTGTCGCAGCATGACGGCCTGGCTCATGCGTTCGGCCAGTTGCAGGCTTAGTGCCACCGCGTGGCGGGCGTGCTGAGCCATCGACCCCCAGCGCGCAAGCTTCTTGCGTTCAAAGGCAGCGTCGCGGGCATGCAGCGACAAAGCTGCAACTAGGCTCTCGTTGTTTTCCAAACACCACCCACCCATGTAACGAAGCCCAAGAGGAATAAGATGTCCTGATAGAGTTCGTTCTTTGCAGCGACGTCGGGCGATACGTACTCATGGCACAGCAAAAGGCTTCCAGCAGGACGGCTACGAGCCGCTGACTGCAGTAAGGGATCGACCTTGTAATAGTGAGTCAGATAAGCCCGCAACGCCTCCGGGCTGAACATCCGGCAGCCCGACAAGAATAGCCGCGGTTGGCCACGTTTCTTGTCGATCACCGACAGGATCACATCTCGGCATTGTGTGAGATCTGCGAATGCCGCCAGGGCGCTCGGCCAGAGGGATGGATTAACCGCCGCCTCGTACAACAGGCTGATGGTGCGATTCCGCCCTTCCATAAAAATCTCCGCGCATCATCAAAATTGATGATGACTTGGCCCGAATTGTTCCCTAGAGTCCCTGCTGCGAGATAGTGCGGATAAGCATAGTCCTATTTCAGCTATGACACAACAGCAGCCGGGGTTTTCCTTGGCTCTTGAGGGGGTGCCGCGCACCGAATCGCAATTCCCCAGGAACCTCAAACCAAAGGAGAACAACACGATGAATAAGAAGAGAAGAGACATGAGGCATCATGGCAGAACAACCCTAAACCTAGCCGCGACGGTGGCGGCTACGCTGTTGCTGGCCGTATCCACGCTGGCGCAGGACTCGGAGAAAGCTATCCACACCTTTACCGGAGGCAAGGACGGTGCTATTGGAGGAATTCAATTAGTCTCTGACTCGGCAGGCAATCTCTATGGCACGGCCTTTTCAGGGGGCAACAAATCCACCAGTTGCGAACCTTATACGGGCGTCCCCGGATGCGGCGTGGTGTTTAAGCTGACTCGCGATGCGCACGGGGACTCGAAGGAGACCGTGCTCCACACCTTCACCGGGGGCGAGGACGGAGCAATACCCGCCGGCGGCGTGATTCTGGACTCCGCTGGCAATCTGTATGGCACCACGCTCTTTGGTGGCAACGAGAAACTAGCCAATTGTCTCCTGGAAAACGTCCCCGGATGCGGCGTGGTGTTTAAGCTGACTCGCGATGCGCACGGAGACTGGAAGGAAACCGTGCTCCACACCTTCACCGGGGGCAAGGACGGGCGCGAACCCTGGGCTGGCCTTACCTTCGACCAGGCAGGAAATCTCTACGGCACGGCTACCCGCGGCGGCGATACCCATTGTAAAGGAAGGACGCCCTACGGATGCGGTGTCGCCTTCAAGCTGACGCCCACCGCCGAAGGCCCGTGGACTGAATCGGTGATTCACACGTTTGAGACCACAGGCACGGGCGGCTATTTGCCATATGGCGGCCTGACGTTCGATTCCGGAGGAAATCTTTACGGCACAGCGTACTTAGGCGGCGACAACTCTGTAAGTTGCTTTGGGGACCCCGGCTGCGGTGTTGTCTACGAGCTGACTCCACGTGCGCACGGGCCCTGGAAGGAGACAGTACTTCATGCCTTTACGGGCGGCACGGACGGCGGTATTCCCCTATTTTACGTAACCCTTGACTCCAGCGGTAATGTCTATGGCACCACCATCTACGGGGGCAATACGACAGCAAACAATTGCCTTGGAGGAGACGGAATCGGGGTCCCCGCCGGCTGTGGTGTGGTGTTTGAGCTGACGCAAGGGACCTGGAACGAGACCATCCTCTACGCTTTTGCTGGTGGTAGCGACGGGGCGTTTGACCTCTCGCCCGTGGTTTTTGACTCATCGGGGAATCTCTACGGCAACACCGGAAACGGGGGGGACCTGGCTGGCCCTTGCACCTTCGGCACAGAAAACAACGCCGGATGCGGCGTCGTCTTCAAGCTAACCCCCACTAGGAAACCCCCGTGGAAAGAGAGCGTCCTTTATGCCTTCACTGGGGGCGCCGACGGGAGCGGTCCCGAAAGTAATCTGCTTTTTGATTCAGCCCGAGACATCTTCGGCGTCACCGAAGGCGGCGGCAATACATCGGAGTGCTCTGGCTACGGCTGCGGTGTTGTCTTCGAACTCACGCCGTAATCAGGGTTCGAGTCTTCCGGGCCAGGCCCATGGGCCGGTCCGGAGACCGCCATCCAACGAGAGATTCTTCTAGGGGCTGGGGCGCGCGGCCCGGCCGAAATTGCCGAGCCTCCCGTTTTCTTAGAGAGAAGATCAGGCTATCAGTGCTTTTTGTTAGCGGCCTCGGCGGGCCCCATGAGTTCCCTGCTGGCTTGGTGGCACTCTAGAAAAAGCGCGTGACGCCTTCTTCGAGAACCAGAACGCGATCCTCAATGCCAGCGGCCTTGGCTTCCTGTTCGAGCAACTGCAACGGCTCATCCATGGGTTCGTGGGAGAGCTTAAACGTTCCGTAGTGCATGGGGATCATCCAGCGCGCATTCAAATCGAGAAAGGCGCGGGTCGCGTCGGCGGGATTGGTGTGGACGTTGCGAAAAGACGGTGGATTATAAGCGCCAATCGGCAGTAGCGCCAGTTCAGGCGCCAGACGCCGGCCGATCTCGCGGAAACCAGAGAAATAGGCAGTATCGCCGGCGTGATAGAGAGAGTGCTTGCTATCGCGCAGGACGTAGCCGCCGTATCCGCGGTGTGAATCTTTGATTATGCGGGCGCCCCAATGGCGCGAAGGCACGTGGGTAACGGTGAGTTGGAGATGGCGATAGCTGTTCCACCAGTCGAGCTCGACCACGTCGGCGAAACCCAAATCAGAGACTAAATCCATAACGTGATGGGGCACCACAATTATGGGCGGCGGCGCGCGCCGGACCCGGGCATGCTGAACGATAGCACGCAACGACGGCCGGTGCAGATGGTCAAAGTGAGCATGCGTAACCAGAACTAAATCGGTCGGAGGAAGATCGCGAATTCTTACTCCCGGCTTGCGCAATCGCTTCAGCACAAACAACCAGCGCGCGAAATTGGGATCGATGATGACGTTCTGACCGCCAATTTGCACGAAGAAGCTGGAATGACCGATGAAAGTCAGGCCTAACTCTCCGTTGCTGATTAATTTTGGTTTGTAGGCCTGGCCGGTTCGCGGGGTAACGGCCGAGTGTCTCACTAGGGTGCCGAACGCGCGCGCCCGCTTGCGAAGCACCGGATTGGTAAGCGTTGGCTTTAACATCTGCTCCTTGGGGGAAGCGTTGGTCCGATCCACCACAGCTAGTTAGATGCGCAAATAGCGGGAAGAAATCATTTCTGGCATTCCGCCATTGCAGCACCGCAGGGCCGGCATCATTCTAAGACATTTTCTCGCCAATTGCTTGACCGTTATGCGGACGGTCAGTTCTAATCCTTGTTAGGATTTTTGTAGCGCCGCCGAGACGCTGGCGCTACCAGGAATTATAGGAGCTAACATGAAGGTCGCCTTTTTAGGCTTGGGAATCATGGGACGGTCGATGGCCACCAATTTGGTCAAGGCCGGTCACGAAGTCGCAGTGTGGAATCGCACTCCAGGTAAAGAAGAAGTGGAGGGAGCGCGAACTGCGTCTTCTCCGGCGGAGGCGGCCCGCGGCGTCGAAGTGATTTGGATGTGCGTCTCCGACACCAAAGCTGTGGAGGGTGTTTTGTTCGGCGAGCAGGGTGCGCAGGAGTCGCTGACTGAAGGCATGATTATTGCGGATTCCAGCACCATCTCGCCTTCCGCCACGCGTCAGTTTGCCGAGCGCGTGCGGGCGAAGGGCGTGCGATATGTCGATGCGCCCATGACCGGATCGAAGACTGGAGCAGCCAACGGTACCCTGATCTTCATGGTCGGTGGAGAGGAATCGGCGATTGAGAAACTGAAGCCGCTGTTTGCGGTTATGGGCAAGAAAATTTTTCAAATGGGCGAAACCGGCAAGGGACAAGCCACCAAGCTGGTGATGAATCTGCAGATCGCGCTCATCTACGAAGGCTTTGCGGAAGCGCTTACCCTAGCCACGAAACTTGGCGTCGATGTCGAAGCGCTGGTGCCGTTGATTCAGGCTTCCATGGTGAACTCGGGTGTGGTCGAATACAAGGCTCCGTTTGTCCTGAAACGTGACTTTTCGCCTAACTTCCCGCTGCGCCTGATGCACAAAGACCTGAAGCTAGCGTTGGAAGCAGCCAAGGAACTCCGAGTCAGGCTGCCAGGTCTGGAGACGGTGGAGGAAATCTACGACGTAGCCGACGAAGATGGACACGGCGACCTCGATTACGCCGCCACGCTCACTTTGCTCGAAAAATGGGCGGGCGTGGAAGTGAAAGGTGCGTCGGCGGCCTAAGCCCAGTAGGGTAGCGTTTAGCTTTGAAGGGGCGCGGCTTCCAGCCGCGCCTTACATCGTTTTGAAAGACTTACGGCACGGCTGGGAAACCGTGCGCGAGTACTTCCGTAACTGAAACGGCTGCTGCTTATTACAGAACTATTACACTCCGCGGCGTCGCTCCCTGCTAGCCTAGTTTCATAGCACCCACAACGAGTAAAGGGACCTCTCCAATGGAACTCGAAGCTCTACATCGTGAACCAGCCGCCGACAACGAAATCAACTGGGTAACAGCAACTTTTATGTGCCTCTTTCACATCGGGGCCATTGCTGCACTTTTCTTTTTCACGTGGAAGGCACTTTTCGTATCAATGTTTCTGTGGTGGGTTTCAGGAAGCTTGGGCATCGGCATGGGATACCACCGGCTGCTCACGCATCGCGGCTACCGGACTCCGAAGTGGGTTGAGTATTTCCTCACTACGTGCGCAACTCTGGCGCTCGAAGGCGGACCGATTTTCTGGGTAGCGACGCATCGCATTCATCATCAATTCTCCGACCACGAAGGCGACCCGCACTCGCCGATCGACGGCAAATGGTGGGCGCACATGGGGTGGATTCTTACTGGAAAGTCGATGCATCACGACACCACCACGCTGGCGCGTTACGTCCCCGATCTCGCGAAAGACAGATTCCACGTCTGGATCACCAAATATCACTATGTTCCGATGATTGTCTTAGGCGTGATTTTGTTCGCAATCGGCGGGCTGCCGTTCTTGCTATGGGGCGTTTTCATGCGCACAGTGGTCGGTCTACATACGACCTGGCTGGTGAACTCGGCGACCCACAGCTGGGGCTCACGCCGCTTTGTCACTAAGGATCTTTCGACCAACAGTTGGTGGGTTGCGATCCTGACTTTCGGCGAAGGCTGGCACAACAATCATCACGCGCATCCGGTTTCGGCCCGGCACGGTTTGCGGTGGTATGAAATTGATATGAACTGGTATGGCATCTGGACCCTCAAGAAATTAGGCCTGGCACGCCACGTCTATCGTGTGAAGCTGGACGAGCTCGAGTGCAAAGAAGAAGCCCATGCGGCAGCTCCAACTCCCGAGTTAGCATCGGTCTAGGCACCCCTCGAGAGTATAAATGCACGGTCGTGGCTCAGACGCCATGACATCCTCTGTGTACCTTCGTGTCCCCGTGTGGTTAAGCTTCAAAAGCATCAACCGCCAAGGAGACGAAGGTGTACAGGAGGAATTCATCTGCACTCCCCAGTTCCTCCCAGCACGAGTTAGAATCGTTCCATGCGCATTACCAGCCGGCGCAAAGCGACCATCACATTCCTGGTGCTAGGTGTCGGCCTGGCTGGCGTGGCCGTAGCCGTCGGTTTTGGCTGGATCATTCTCAACTGGCGCGAGGGGATCAAAGTTTTTCTGGGCGTGATCTTCTTCGGCGCCATTACTGCGGGTCTGGTGCTCAACACTATTTTTCTTTTGCGGGAGATCCGCCGCAACGAGCAGCACGACAGTTTCATCAACGCGGTAACGCACGAACTCAAGACTCCGATCGCTTCCATTCGGCTCTATCTGCAAACTTTGCAACATCGAGAAGTCGATGAAACTCAGCGCCGTGAGTTTTATCGTCGCATGCTCGACGATACTGATCGGCTGCTCGGCACGGTCGAGCAGGTTCTAAAAGCTGGAGTCGCAGGGCACAAGAAAAGCAGCCGCGAGCGTGTTGCCGTCGATTTCGAGAGCCTGGTTCAGGAGTGCGTAGACGTGGCCCGCATCGGTCATCATCTTCCGCCCCAGGCTTTGCGCGTCGAGCCGCTGGGTGAGCGGGGAATGACGGTTAGGGGGGATCCTGAGGAATTGCGCACCGCCGTCGCCAACCTGCTCGACAATGCCATCAAGTATTCCGGCGAGCGAGTGGATGTTTCCATACGCCTCGAGGCTCCGGATGAAAAGCATGTGCGGCTCAGCGTCCAGGACCATGGCGTTGGAATTCCGCCAGCTGAGCTTAAGAGCGTATTCAAGCGTTTCTATCGTGTTTCCCATCGCTCATTGGCGCACATAAAAGGAACCGGCCTGGGTCTGTTTATTGTTCGCGCTATCGCCAAAAAGCACGGAGGACGGGCTTTTGCGCAGAGCCAGGGCGAGGGGCAGGGCACGACAGTGGTGTTTGAACTCCCGCGCGATGTTTCTGTAAAAAGCGAACAACACAGTGTTCCTGAAAGCCGGGCAGAGAAAGCGGTTTTGGAGAAGCGGGCATGAGTCGCGTGCTGATCGTGGAAGACGAGGCTCATCTGGCGCAGGGGTTGCGATTTAATCTCGAGGCCGAAGGACACAAGGTTGAAGTTGCGGGTGACGGCGAGAGCGCGATCGAGCTACTGCTTGGTCACAAGGAAAACGGCCACAAGAAAGACAATGGCAAACGCGGAGTTGGCAAACGTGAAACTGGCCTGCGCGAGGAGTTCGACGCCGTAGTGCTTGATGTGATGCTTCCCGGCAAAGATGGTTTCGCCGTCGCAACCGAGTTGCGAGCCGCGAAGAATTTCGTTCCCGTTCTCATGCTGACGGCTCGCGGGCGTCCGGAAGATGTGCTCAAAGGATTTGCCTCAGGTGCCGACGACTATCTTCCCAAACCTTTCGAACTTCCTATCCTCCTGGCGCGGCTGCAAGGGTTGCTGCGGCGGCGCGAGTGGATGGGAGTCAGCCAAGCGCCGGCTAGCGACGCGTTCTCGTTCGACGGGCGAGTCATTGATTTCGGGAAGCTGGAATTACGGGTCAAGAGAAATACGATTCAGCTTACTTTGATGGAGACTGAATTATTGCGTCATCTGGTCCGCAACAGCGGCCGCATCGTCTCGCGCAAAGCAATTCTGGAAGAAGTCTGGGAATTGCATGAAGACACGGACACTCGAGCGATAGATAATTTCATTGTGCGTTTGCGACGCTATATTGAAGATGATCCAGCCAAACCGAAACATCTGTTGACTGTTCGCGGCGTGGGATACAGATTCGTCCCAGAACCGGCGAATAAGTAATATCTGAAGGGTGGCCCGCCCAAGCTTCGCTTGGGCGGGGATTTTCTTCAGCCACTCCCAATTCAGTCACAGGCATGCAGTTCGGTAACATCGGCATTATTCTTATTCAATGCGCTGCGGAGCTTCGCTCCACATGAACGGGCGAGGCGCCCGTCACGTGCTTTTTTTTTATATTATTGGCGGTGGGTTGAGGCTCCGGCGGCTAGGTCGCGAAGAACGCCTAAGAAGCTGGCGGCGGCTCGCTCGTCAGAGAGTGCTTCGAGATCAATCGTAGCTGCTAAGTGCGGGGACTCGGGGCGGAAGCGCACACTCAGGAGATTGTGGCCGCGCGAGGTCATCAGCGTGCTGATCACGGGTGGGAGTTCCTGCTTCCACTCTGTGCAGGTTGTCAAGACCACCGGGCCCGGGCGGACTACGGTCCAGTCGCGCGATTTTCGCACCACAGTATTGTCGCTATGCGTCAGCCAGCGATGACGAAGCACTTCCAGACAGGTTCCGGGGGGACAGTCCAAGTCTGCTTCAAAGGTCAGGGTCTCTCTCTGCTTGTGCCATGCGCTCAGTATCCATTGAATGGGCAAGGGGCGGGGCATGAGACGGATAGTTACTCGCGCGTTCTCAAACCAGTGCGCGGCGAAGCGGAATTGCGCCTGCAATCGCGAGGCTCCCATCCAGCGCGTCTGGGTTACATGGCCACGGTGCGAACATGCCAGTTCAACGCAGCGCAAGGCCTTGGCGCCTCGGCGCCGGTTGTACGTGGCGAGGCACAAATACCAGAGCGCTACGACAACGACTGCGCCGACGAAGTCGATAAGAAGAAGACGCCCCACAACATCCTCAGATGCGCATGGTACGTCTTTGGCTACCGAACGAGCAACGATTTTACAGATTATTTTTGAGCAGTGCGTAACTCACGGAGCATCATCGGGAAGCGGGGAATATATGAAGCTCTGCGGCTACAATAAGCTGGTGAATTTTGGCCTGCGAGACTTTCGAGGGGAGGATTTCGACAGCTTGTGGCGAATTGACCAGGAATGTTTTGCCCCAGAGATCGCATATTCCAGATTGGAGCTTGCAGCTTACATCCGTTTGCGGGGAGCTTTTACGATGGTTGCGGAGGGATTGGCCGAAGGATACATGGCCCGTGAATCGACTCCGACCATTATTGGATTCATCGTTGCGCAGGCCAGACGCCGCGGGGTCGGTCATATTCTTACTATTGATGTGCCGCCTGCCAACCGACGGTTTGGGGTTGGTTCTCGATTGCTGTCTACTGCGGAAGATCGTTTACACAGGGCAGGCTGCCATATCGTCGTGCTGGAAACCGCTGTGGATAATTTATCGGCACTGGCGTTTTATAAGCGCCATGGCTACAGCGTGGAGAAAACCATCCCTCGCTACTACTCGAACGGGGTGGACGCGTTCGTGCTGGAGAAGGAATTGCATTCCGGGCCTCAGAGCAGTAGTTTGCGGATATGAAGGTTGCCATCCAAGGCGAAGCGGGTTCGTTCAGCCATGAAGCGGCAAAGCGCATGGTTAAGGGATGTACCGTCGTAGCTTGCTCCCAGTCGCTGGAGGTCTTTGATCGGCTCAAACGCGGCTCCGCTGATGCAGCCGTGATTCCCATTGAAAATTCGCTGGCGGGATCGGTGGCCGAACATTTTGATCTTTTATTGACGCGGAATGTGTTCATCCAAGAGGAGTATCGCTTGCGTATCGTGCACAATTTGATTGCCGCGCCGGGCGTAAAGATGAGCGGCATCCGGCAGGTCTTTTCGCATCCGGTGGCGCTCGATCAGTGCCGGGATTTTTTTCGCGAGCATCCGAACATACAAGCGATGCCGTTTTATGATACCGCCGGCAGCGTAAAGCATGTAATCGAGAGCGGATTACGAGACGCGGCTGGGATTGCCGGACGCCAAGCCGCAACCGTATATCAAGGCAGAATACTGGCTGCTGGGATTGAGGACGACAAACAGAATTTCACCCGGTTTTTTTTGATTCGGAAACGCCGCCGCATCGTTCCGGGTGCGAACAAGACTTCCATCGCGTTCCGGGTGAAGAATATCCCTGGGGCACTATTTCGAGCTCTGAGCGTATTTGCGCTGCGGGACATCAGTCTGACCAAAATCGAGTCACGCCCGATTCGGGGACGCCCGTGGGAATACGCGTTTTTTGCAGATTTGCTTTGTGGAGACGATAAGGCCGCTCGCAATGCCTTACGGCATCTGGCGGAGACGGCCAGTCCAGTGAAGGTGCTGGGGGTATATCGCGCAGCCTGAGGGTGGGCTTGTTGAAAACTGCGTGTTGTTGTCCAAGACAGATGGTCAAAACGGCCCGAGAGCCCGCAAACGTTGGATGTACCTTTGGTTTGGTGCAAACCGTTCAGATAAGGTTTAGAATTCACCAGCTCAAAGAAATTATTTCTGGAGGCCAGGCTGCATCTTCAGGGGCCTTTATCTCATCAAACTTGAGCATACTACACTCAAGGTGAATTTTATGGCACAGGCAACGCGCTCTGAGCGCTCTGCAAAAGAAACGAAAGAAATCAAAGAAGTTAAAGAAAACACAAGCAATAATGAACCCGAGGAACGGGCGCTTCCTATATTGCCGGTGCGGGATACGGTTCTGTTTCCCCACGCCGTCCTACCCCTGACTGTGGGCCGGGAAAGCTCCGTTCAGCTCATTAATTCTCTCGGTGAGGACAAAACAATCGTAGTCGTGGCGCAGCGGGAAGCTCGCGTCGACACGCCTCAGCCCACCGATCTTTATACCGTTGGAACCCTGGCGGTGGTGCATAAAGTCGTCAAAATGCCCAATCAGAGCCTTTTCGTTTTCGCGGAAGGCCTGGAGCGGGTGCGACTGGTCGAATTTGCCCAGCTTGCCCCGTTTATGCGGGCTCGAGTCGACTCGGTGCCGGAAGCGATTCCGCCCACGAGTTCTGAGGTCGAAGCCCTGCAGCGCAACGTTCTGACGTTGTTCCAGCAGATTGTTGCAGGCTCACCGACCCTATCCGACGAACTCTCCACCGTTGCTATGAATATTGAAGAGCCAGGGCGACTGGTGGATTTCATCGCCTCCTCGTTGCCTTCGCTGTCGACTGCCGACAAGCAGGACACGCTGGAGACAACCGACGTCCGAGTTCGTTTGGAAAAAATCAATCAGCACCTGGCTAAAGAACTGGAAGTCCAGCAACTGCGCAACAAGATTCAGTCGGAAGTGCAGGACCGCGTACAGCAAACCCAGCGGGAATATTATCTGCGCGAGCAGATGAAGGCCATCCAGAAAGAACTGGGCGAGCAGGATGAGGGCGCGCGCGATACTGAAGACCTGCGGCAGAAAATCGAATCGGCAGGCATGCCCGATGAAGTTAAGAAAGAAGCTCTGAAAGAGCTAGGGCGGCTCTCGCGCATGTCACCGATGGCGGCGGATTATTCAGTGACCCGCAACTACATCGAGTGGCTGGCAGTGCTGCCGTGGGCGAAAGTCTCAGGCGGCGATGTCGACATCATCAAAGCCAAAGAAGTTCTCGACACCGATCACTACGATCTGAAAAAAGTTAAGGATCGTATTCTCGATTATCTTTCCGTGCGACGTCTGAAACCGGGGATGAAAGGGCCGATTCTTTGCTTTGTCGGACCTCCGGGCGTGGGCAAAACTTCGCTGGGGAAATCCATTGCGCGAGCTTTGGGGCGCAAGTTCGTCCGCATCTCGCTCGGAGGGATTCACGACGAAGCTGAGATTCGTGGTCACCGGCGCACTTACATCGGTGCTTTGCCTGGACAGATTATTCAAGGTATTCGCCGCGCTGAAACCAAAGATCCGGTTTTCATGCTGGATGAAATCGATAAGGTAGGCCGCGATTTCCGTGGCGATCCAGGGTCGGCTCTGCTGGAAGCGCTCGATCCGGAGCAGAACTCCACGTTTCGCGACAACTACCTCGACGTGCCGTTCGATCTGTCGAAAGTGCTCTTCATTACAACGGCAAACATGCTCGACCCGATCGCGGAGCCGTTGCGCGATCGCATGGAGATCATCGAACTTCAAGGCTACACCGAAGAAGAGAAGGTCCACATTGCTTTTCAGTACCTGATTCCGCGGCAGATTGAAGAGAATGGAATCACGCCGGAGCAGATCGAGTTTCCGGAGGAAGCTGTGGCGGATATCATTCGGCACTACACTCGCGAAGCTGGCGTCCGCAACCTGGAGCGGATGATCGGTACAGTATGCCGCAAGCAGGCGCGCCGCTTGGCTGAAGGCAAAAGCGAAAAACTGGTTGTCACTCCGAAAATCGTTCATGAATTTCTGGGCGGCATCAAGGTTCGCAGCGAAGGCGAAATCGCGGAACGCACTAAGCGCGCCGGGGTGGTTGTAGGGCTTGCATGGACACCATCTGGCGGCGACATTCTTTTTGTCGAAGCCAGCACCATGAAAGGCAAAGGCAACCTCAGCATCACCGGCCAGATTCAGGATGTGATGCGGGAATCGATGCAAGCCGGCCTGAGTTGGGTGCGTTCCAATGCGTCACTACTCGGCATTCAGGAAGACTTCTTCGAGAAGCACGATATTCACATCCACGTTCCGGCGGGCGCGATTCCAAAAGATGGACCGTCGGCGGGGGTGACTATCGTGACCGCGCTGGTCTCTTTGCTGACCAACCGTCCGGTGCGGCCTTTACTGGCGATGACGGGTGAAATCACGCTGAGCGGTAATGTGCTTCCAATTGGCGGCGTGAAGGAAAAGGTGCTTGCTGCCAAGCGAGCAGGAGTGCAGAACATCATCCTGCCTGCGGAAAACAAGACCAACGTCGAAGAGGATCTCACTCCAGAACAATTGGAAAATGTCGAGATCCACTACGTTAAACTGATCAGCGAGGTGCTAGAACTGGCCTTACCCTCGACGCCGCGGGAAGAAAAGCAGGACGCGGAAGAGCGGGAGAAAGTCCTAAGCGAACAGCCGGTAGCTTAAGAATTAAACTAAGTAAGGTGTTGGCAAGGAAGATGCCAGTTTTCGGAGACGGGGACTGGCATATTTTTGTCAGGGATACACTACCGTACAGTCCCTTATGTATGGAACTTCTTGCGCCGGGCGGGGTTAATACTCAATGAAGCGGCGCTATTACTGGCCGCAACGAGGAACATAAGCAAATATGAAGACATACAAGCTCTCGGTAGTTGGAATCGTCCTGGCGGGGATATTGCTGATGTTACAGGCACCCCCCGTAATTTTTGCCCAAGGACCACAACCTCCGCAGGATCAGGGGCAGCCGCCGCAGCAGGGGCCAGCACAGGATCCTCCGGGCAGAGTGGCGCGCCTCAGTTTTTCCGACGGATCCGTTTCCTTTCAGCCCGGTGGCGAGGGCGATTGGGTACAGGCAGTCCCGAATCGTCCCATGACTACCGGCGACAACCTGTGGGCTGACAAAGATTCGCGGGCGGAGTTGCAGACAGGGTCGACTTCTATTCGTATGGATTCTGAGACCAGCGTCACATTCCTCGATCTCGATGATCGCACAACCCAATTGAAGTTGTCCCAGGGCTCAATTATTGTGCGCGTCCGCCATCTCGATGATGAAGATCAGTTTGAAATCGATACGCCGAATCTGGCGTTCCAGATTCAGCGCACCGGTGACTATCGCATCGACGTAAGCGCTGACGGAAATGAAACTGATGCCACGGTCTGGCAAGGCCGCGCCGAAGCCACCGGAGGCGGCGCGTCTTACATGGTGGTCGCTGGCCAGCGCGCGAGTTTCACCGGCTCTGATCAACTGGATCACGAGATTGCTCAGATACCGAATGCCGACGATTTCGATAACTTTTCCTCCCAGCGCGATCAACGCGAAGACCACTCCGAGTCTTCGAATTACATTTCTCCCGAAGTAACCGGCGCTTCCGACCTCGACGAATACGGACACTGGCGATATGTAGCCGACTACGGTCCGGTCTGGGCGCCAGCCGCGGTGGCTCCCGGATGGGCTCCGTATCGATTCGGCCACTGGGTTTGGGTCGCGCCCTGGGGCTGGACCTGGGTGGAAGATGAACCGTGGGGCTTCGCTCCGTTTCATTATGGACGCTGGGCGTTTGTAGAAAGCTCATGGTGCTGGGTACCGGGCCCGGTAGTCGTGCGGCCGATGTACGCGCCAGCCCTAGTCGCATTCGTGGGCGGCGGCGGTTTCGTTGGAGTTGGCTTTGGTGTTGGCGTGGGCGTGGCCTGGTTCCCGCTGGCCCCGCGTGAGGTTTTCGTACCGTGGTATCGAACCAGTCCCGGCTACGTGAACAATGTAAATATCACTAACACCCGGGTTTCCGTAACCCAGGTGACCAACGTTTACAACACGACGATTATCAATAACCGCACGACCAATGTAACTCGAATCACGTACGCCAATCAGCACGTGACCAATGGAGTGACGGCGGTTTCCCATGACACATTTGTGAATGCGCGTCCAGTTGCGGCGAGCATGGTTAAGGTGGATCAAAAACAGATCGAGAGTGCTCCCGTCACTCACACCATTGCGGCACAACCGGCTCGTGCGAGTGTCATGGGAGCAGGCCGATCCGCTGCCGTAAAGCCGCCAGCTGCGGTGATGAACCGCGCGGTCGTGGCGGTGAAACAACCGCCCGCTCCCCCAGCTTCATTTGAACAGCGGCAGGCGGCTGCACCGAACGTTCGCCAAGAGACTCCGGGAGCGCCGCAGCCTGCGACTCGAGCCACAAATCAACCGGCGTCACGACCGGCGCAGCCTGTGGCCAATCAGCCTCATGCGCAGACGCCACCGTCGGAATCGGCGAGTGTTCCGCGACCAGGAGCGCCGTCTGCGCCGCCAGCGCGTCCGTCCCAACCGCCATCAACTGTGGCTCGTTCGGTACCGCATCCGCCTGGGACTGAAACCGGGCATCCGCTGGTAAAGCCCGCTCCGCCAGTGCAGGAGAGTCCCCAGCATCAGCAGAACGAGCAAGCTAAATTCAATAACTGGCAGCAACAGCGCCAGACTTCTGCTCCTCCGCGTCCATCGACACCGCCCAAGGCTGCTCAGCCTCCGGCACATGAGGAAAAGGACAAGGAGAAATCGCATAATAAGTAATGTCCTAATTTTCTGACGCGTCTAACTATGCCAGTTCCCGCATGGGAACTGGCATTTTCTTGATCCGGATAAGCCCGCGCCTGAAGCGGCCGCGATACACTACTTGCTAAGGCTTGCCAGTTGCGGCACAGAGGTGCTCATGCAAGTTCACGTTTTATTTTTCGGGGCATTGAAGGATCTGACGGGGCGTGCGAGCGAGGTCCTTGATCTGCCTGAACATGCCACCTTGGGCGACGTCGTGGCGCATTACGAGGACATCAATCCGCGATTGAACGAGCTTGCCGCTTCGATTGCGACTTCCCTCAATCAGGAATTCGCCGGACCGGAATCTCCTCTTAAAGAAGGAGACGAAATCGCATTCTTACCGCCAGTTAGCGGAGGAGCGCCCGATTCCAGCCGTGACGGGACGCGAGGCTTATCTTCTCTTGTTCTTGTCCGCGAAAGAATCGACACCCAATCAGTGCTCGACAAGCTTATGGAGTCCATGGATGGAGCTGCTGTGGTGTTTGAAGGTGTGGTGCGCGACAACACCCGTGGACGGCGCACGCTCTATCTGATTTACGAAGCTTATGAAGAAATGGCGCTGAAGCAGATGGACGCGCTGATCAGGCAGGCACTGGAGCAGTTTCCGATTCGCGCGGTCTCCATGGTTCATCGTTTAGGACGGCTGGAAATCGGCGAGACCAGCGTTTTGATCGCGGTCGCTTCCGCTCACCGTGCGGCTGCCTTCGACGCCTGCCGTTGGCTCATCGATAGCCTCAAGCGTACTGTACCTATCTGGAAGAAAGAGCACTTCGAGGATGGCGCGGTGTGGGCCGATGGCGATCCATTCCCGCCCGAGATCCCAAAGGCTGAAGGCAGCCATTCCGAAAGGCCCGCATCTAAGTGAGCAGATTATCTTTTCTCCATTTCTGCAAAACTTCGTTACGGGCTTTGTTGTTGAACTCCATTTTTCATAGAAAGAATATTCGCAACCTTCGCGAGCGGAAGTGCGTGGAAATCGTTAAGAGCGAGCCAATCATCGCAATAAGACGCCTGTTTCTTTTTCTGGCGGTCGCGATTGCTGCCTCGCAGGCACAGGTGCCGAAGCCGCCGTGGGCTACGGGCGGCTCAACCACGGCGAAATCAGTCTCCACCGATTCTACGAAGAATAATGCCGGTCTAGGTAGCGCGGCTGCATCCGCTCAAACTCCTGAAACCACGCTAAAGGTTGACGTCAAGCTGGTGAACGTGTTCGTCACGGTCACAGATGAGCATGGAGCACCCGTCGCAGGTCTGAAGAAGGAAAACTTCACACTACTGGAAGACGGCAAACCACAAACCATTTCGATGTTCGACAAAGAATCTGCCTTGCCGCTGTCGATCGTAGTCGATGTGGATACAAGCTTGAGCACGCGTAAGGATCTGCCCCTTGAACTCTCGTCGGCCCGCCGCTTTGCTCATGCCATCCTTCGCCCAGTGGATGCGCTGTCGCTGTATGGTTTCAGTGAAGTAGTCAGTGAGGTCGTACCATTCACTTCTGACCTGAAGGCCATCGACCGCGGCGTAGATCACGTTCGGCTGGGATCGGCCACGGCACTCTACGACGCTCTGTATCTCGGAGCGCAGGCGCTCGCGCCGCGAAGGGGAAGAAAGGTTCTTGTGGTGATCACCGACGGCGGCGATACGGTCAGTCGCATGGATTACAAACAGGCGGTGCGTTCTGCGCAGGAAGCGGAAGCCATCGTCTATAGCATTATCGTGGTACCGATTGAAGCAAGCGCAGGCCGCGATATCGGAGGGGAGCACGCGTTGATACAGATCTCCGAAGACACAGGCGGCAAGTACTTCTATGCCGACTCGGTGCCGCAACTCGACGACGCCTTCCGGAAAATCAGCGACGAACTGCGCACCCAATATCTCTTAGCCTACTATCCTTCGCAACGCTTCTCCGATTCCAGCTTCCGGCGCATTGAAGTGAAAGTCGACGGCGTGCCCGCAGGTTCGAAGTTTACCGTGCGACACCGAACCGGTTATTACACCTCGAAATCCAAGTTCTGACGGGGCTCTCGGGTGGTTTACGATTTCATTTTCCGTAAGCGATCTACGGAATATAGAATTCTCAGTCGCAGTGCGTCCCCCCCTGGTAATCAACATAACACTCAATAACCTATTGACAGACTTGCGGATAACATGACAAAGTGTCTCGGTCAATTTCTTGGCCTATCAATTGCATTGCTAGTGCTGCTTTGCGTGTGCTCGGGTTCTGTGGGGGCTTGCACATTGGGTTTGCTGGCGTTTTTCCTGTGAATGCTATTAACAAACGCAAACTGATGATTGTTCCGCCTGATGGATCCCGAAATGTTTTCGTTTCAGTGAATACAGGTTCTGAACCGACTCTGAAAGGAAGGTGGACGATGTCCCCGAATTTCAACCGCCCTGTCCGTCCCGCCACAATCTTTGTAACGTTTGTTCTGGCGATAACTTTTCTGCTTTCTTCCACTTTTGTGCTGGCACAAACGACTGTCGCTACCGGCAGTATTCAGGGGAACGTCACCGATCCTTCCGGCGCCGTGGTAAGCGGGGCCAAAGTTACCATCACCGACAAATCCAGAGGTTCGGTGATCAACGCCACCACCAACTCGTCCGGTTCCTATGCGTCGGGCGCCTTGGTTCCGGGCGAATATGTGGTGAGAGTTGAAGCCCCTGGCTTCAAAGCAACCCAATTGCCGCTTAACGTCCAGGTAAACAACACGGCCAACGGCAACTTGAGTCTGCAGGTCGGCCAAACCAGCGAAACCATTGAAGTAGAGGCCTCGAGCGTGCAGGTCAACACCGAGCAAGCCGAAGTTCAGGGCGTGCTCAACTCCCAGCAGATTGAGAATCTGCCGGTGAATGGCCGCAACTTCCTTGATCTTGCCCAGTTAGAGCCGGGTGTGCAGATTCAGGACGGAACCAACTTCGATCCCACGAAAGTCGGATATTCATCGATCTCGTTCGGCGGTCGCTTCGGTCGCACCGCCCGCATCAACGTGGACGGAGTAGACGTCAGCGACGAAACGGTTGGTACCACAACCGAAGATATTCCGGCCAGCGCAATTGAAGAATTTTCTATCGCGCAATCTAACCTGGACTTGTCGAACGATCTGACCTCCTCCGGCGCGGTGAACGTGGTAACGAAGTCAGGGTCGAACAGTTTCCACGGTGAGGCATTTGGCCTGTACCGGGATAGCACTGTGGGGTCAGCGGCTTTGCCTACGCCGCCGGGATTGCCCGTTCCCTCGTGGCAACAGAGCCAGGAGGGCGCAAACTTCGGCGGACCGATCATCAAGGATAAGTTGTTCTTCTTCGGCGACGGCGAGCGCACCTTGAAGCACTTAGGAGCGCCGGTGTTATATGGCTCTCCATTTAGTTCTTTTTCGGGTTTCTTCCCGGCTCCGTTTCATGATGACGAACTGCTTGGCCGTTTGGACTATCAGCTAACCAAGACTGCACGTTTGTTCTATCGTTTCAGCTACTTCCAGAACGCCACCGATGCCACCTTCTTCTCGTCCAGTTTCTCCGTTTACGAGAACAAAGATTACACGCGAAACCATGTTGTGGGGTTGGATTTCAATACCGGCAGCTTCACCCACGCCATCCGCTTTTCGTATTTGAAATTCCAGAACCAGATTGTGGATGCAACCCGGGGTACGGATCTTCCTCTGGCTAACTTCCCGGTCAGCATCGCTATCGGGGCTCTTGCCACTGGGCCGAACTACCTGGCGCCGCAGAGCACACCTCAGTCTGACCATCAGCTCAAATACGATGGCAGCAAATCCCTCGGAAAACACATTCTGCGTTTCGGAGCAAGCTGGAACCACATCCAGGGCGGCGGGTTTGCCTCGTTCTTCGGAATCGATCCTTATGAGGTTGGGATCCCAGGGCTTCTGGGGTGCACGACGGTAAGTGCGAGTTGTCCGGCCGGGCCAGATGGTACGGTCGCGTCGAACCCTCTGAATTATTCTAACTTCGAGACCCTTATGAGTAATGGTAAAGGGTTCTCGACTGAGAACCCTGCTCTTGGCTTTCCTGCCGGAGGACTGGGACCGGACAACCGGCTGGGCTTTTACATTGGCGATGCCTGGAAGATTCGAAAGAATATCACCCTCACGCCTGGTTTGCGCTGGGTGCGAGATACTGGCCGAACGGATAGCGACCTGCCGGCAATTGCACCCCTCAATGCAGCTTACCCGGGTTTTGGAAACCCGGTCCGTAACCCTAATGAGAACTTCGCTCCTCAGTTGGGACTGGCATGGGATCCGATGAGCAATGGCAAGACCGTGCTACGCGGCGGTATTGGTTTGTTTTACGACAACGTGATCTTCAACAATGTTCTGTTTGATCGCCCGTTGCGTCTGCAAAATGGCGCGTTCTTATACTCGCCCGTGGCTTGCTTTAACGGATCGCCACAGCCCATCATAACGCCTACTGGACCGCTGACGGTTCCCAACATCACCGTAAACGGGGTCTCGGAATCCGCCTGCGCAGGGACAATTGGGCAAGGCGCAACCGCATTGGCCGGCTTGGAGAGCCAACTTCAGGCTGCGTACCCGTTTACTCTGACCTCGCCTAATGGGTCGTACATTGGCAACTTCATCAACAGCGGCGCGGCTTTCCCATTGGGATTGTTCGCCCCCAATTACCGGACGCCACGTTCTGTGCAAATGAACTTCGGCATCCAGCACGAAATTCGGCGCGGCATGGTTTTCACCGCCGACTATTTGCGCAATATAGAAACTCACGCCTTGCTCGGCATCGACCAAAATCATGTCGGGGACGTGAAGTACTTCAACTCTGGCGCCGCGCTCGACGCTATCACTGCGGCCAATACCGCTAATGGCTGTGCGCCTGGCGCTGCCGGTGTCCAATGTTTGATTAGCACACTCGGGGGCCCTGCGGCTGCGTCGGCGTACCTTGGGGCCGGTCTCGGCACTCCAACTGATATCGGCGGCGTAGCCTGCGGCCTGCCAACTACCAGTGGTGGCCTGGGCCGTCCATGTGCGTTTGGCGGTATTAATCCGAACCTCAATACCGGTGAGTTCCTCGAGCCGATCAGCCGTTCGGTTTATAACGCTCTCCAGATGAAGCTGGTTGAGAACGTAAATAACCCGATGCAGTACGTGAAGGCAGCGAATTTCCAGGTCTCTTATTCGCTGTCCCGGTTCGTAAATCCGCTGGCGTATCAGGGAGCGACCCCGCCGGGAAATCCTAGCTCGGCCAACGACCAGGATTTCGTGCTTCAAGCTGCGGATAACGACAATCCGCTGAAGTTTATGGGGCCGTCATTACTTGATCGGACCAACCAAATATCCTTTGGCGGCAACTTCGATGTGCCGGGGGGCTTCCGTTTGGGCCTCATCGGACACTTCTACAGCCCTTTGTCGAGCCCGACGATTATTGGTAACACTGGAACTCTCGGACAGATCTTCCAAACCGATTTCACAGGAAGCGGTATTGCCAGCCAGCCCATGCCCGGAACCACGAATGGTTCCTTCATGCGTCAGTTTGGAGTTAACGGCTTGAACGCCGCCATTAATAACTACAACCAAACGCAAGGCAATCAGCCCACACCGGCAGGGCAAGCTATTGTCGGCGCCGGCCTGATGACCGTGCCGCAGTTGCAGGCACTGGGCCTGGTAGCTCCGACAGTGCCAACAGCTCCTCCGAACCAACTACCCTTCACTTGGCTCCGAGACTTTGACTTCAATGTCAAGTGGCGGCATACTTTCCGCGAGAGGTTCACCGTCGAGCCCAGCGTGGGTATCTTCAACATCTTCAACTTCGTCAATTACAACCTGCCGCCCAGCACGATGAACGGATGGCTCAATTCGGGTGCAAACTCGATCAACAGCGTTCCCTCGTCAAGTCAGGCTTCCCAAGTCTATCGCCTGGGTGTAGGTACGGGAGTCTTCGGTTTGGGCTCTCCCCGAGAGATCGAATGGGGAATGCGTCTGACCTTCTGAGCTGACAGCGTTTTTATCGGGCCACCAGCCTCAAGTTGGTGGCTCTTTTCTTTGTGATCGCTTGCCGCTCTCAAGGGTTCAAGTCGCTGCGCAGATGCTTCGCCAGCTTTTCAATTCGCCGGAGTTTCTCGTCCAGATCTTTCGGCAGGATTCCTCGGCCAGTCGAGGCGACATCATTAGGAATGGATTGAGCTAAGCTCGCTAGCTCATCGGCATCGTGCTTGAGCTTTCCAACATCGATGTTTGCACGCTTGTATAACGGCGGCGGAACATTCTTGTCAGTCTGCGCCTCCGTTTGGTCTGCCTGGCGTATTCCTGGAGGCACGGGCGTTGATCGTCCTTGTCCCCAAACTAGAGAGCCCAAAAACATAATGGTCAGCAGGAAAATTGGGGTTTTCATGGCGAAACCTCCAATACGAAGAAATCGTTTCGCATTCTACTCCGAATGCTGAATTCAAGATCGTCTTTTGGTGTGGGGAGAATCTTACCGCGCTTGCACCTCCACAGGATCGGGCACATGCATGGAACCTTGGGTGCCGTCGGGAACGGTTACAGTTTTCCCGTGTTCGGCATAGTGCGCGATTACTCCTGGGCGGGACCAATCGAGGTCCCAGCCATTTTCAATGGCGACGATCATATAGGAACCGGGGACCACGCTACGCAGGCTGAAACTTCCGTCCTGATCGCTCTGGTCTCGGCGGAACAAGTCGCGA
>Ga0182015_10001942_pt1 | contig 26183 bp, 16 predicted proteins | sample 712P3MmetaG_FD_120478 | JGI IMG/M metagenome (GOLD analysis project Ga0182015, IMG submission 120478) | Permafrost microbial communities from Stordalen Mire, Sweden - 712P3M metaG | ecosystem: Environmental > Terrestrial > Soil > Wetlands > Permafrost | place: Sweden: Stordalen | collected...
ACAACCTATAATCATCATGTTCGGCTCCTTTCTCCCGAGCGCTCTTGGTTGGTTTGGTAGCTACCAAAGTCTACTCGGCTACAGGAGCCGACATTGTCATGGAATCAATTACACTCATTGACCGCGGTCGGGAGGGGTGCTGGGCCGCGCTGGAAGGAAAATCTTCCCGGCAAGCGATGGTGCCCCCTAAGACTTCACTTCGTGAAGTCCCTGCTCCGACTCAGAATGACAGTCATCGGAGAAACAACGACCCAAGTGTGCAAGACTTTGCGCCTAGCAGGAAAGTGGGGTTGTGACTGCACAGCGATTCGATGTATAAAGCCTCATACTCCTTATAGTTTCATGAAGCTTCCACTGTCCTCAGGAGACCCTTCCCCGGCGCTCCAAGTGCTATTTAACAGGGAGAACCCCCAACCGTTACATTTTGGAGGGACCAAGACGATGCGCCAATTTTTGTCAGAACACGTCAGGAAAGCCTATTCCGGTGCGTCTTGCCGATCCATTCAGCATTCGATTTTCAGTGCGTCGTTCCCTGCGACATCCAGCGAGTTGCCCCTCCGCAATTTCTGCCTGACTGTGTTCGTGGTCTGCATGGCTTTGCTGTCGTCTTCGCTTGCGCAGGTGACACCGGTTCCAACCAGCCGCGGTGATAACACGCGCAGTGGCGCCAACACCAACGAAACTTTGCTCACGCCCCTCAACGTTAACCAAACCGGCTTCGGCAAGCTTTTCACTGCTCCCGTCGACTACGTCGTGATGGGGCAGCCACTATACATGCCCGGTGTAAGCATTCCCGGTCAGGGCACTCATAACGTCGTCTACCTCGTTACCCAGGCGGATTCGGTTTTCGCGATTGACGCCGACAGCGGCGTCCAGCTCTGGTACGCCAGCATGCTCTATGGTGGCACCGTCGCCAGCGTCAGCGGGGGCACCCTGCCCTGCGGCACCACTCAGGGGTACAACCAGGAAGGCATTGTCGCAACGCCCGTCATCGATACCAACAGCAACACGATGTATCTTGTGGCCAAGAGTGTTCTCAACGGCACCGTCCGTCTGCATCTTCACGCTCTGGACATCACCACCGGCCTTGACGAACCGGGCAGCCCTGTCCTGATCCAGGCGCAAAGCACGAGTAATAAGGGACACGTCACCGTCTTCAACAGCCTGCACCAGATGAACCGCCCGGGGCTGCTACTGCTCAACGGCGTGCTTTACCTGGGATTCGGTTCGAACTCCTGCAACGACCAGAACAGCGGCTGGGTACTTGCCTACAACGAGGCGACGCTCACGCAACAGGGAGTGTTCAACACCTCGCCCGACTGGGGAATCACTTCCATCTGGCAAACCGGCAATGGTCTCGCCGCCGATGAATTGGGCAACATCTTCGTGGAGACCGCCGAAGCCGGCTCCCACGGCTACGATGTTCCGAATGGCGGGCAGACTTACTGCAACAGTGTCGTCAAACTTTCGCCCGTCCCGAACTTCGAACTCGCCGATTATTTCACGCCCTGGTACGTGGCCTTCCTTGACGCCTGGGATCTTGACCTGAGCGCCACCGGAGTGCTCGTCCTGCCCGACCAACCCGGTCCCTATCCCCATGAACTCATCGCCGGCGGCAAGCAGGGATTCGTCTATGTTCTCGATCGCGACAACCTGGGAATGTACTCCACGGGCAGCGATGCGGTCATTCAGGAATTCAATCTCGTCCCGGGCACGCAACAGGACAGCTCCACCGACGTCTATCTGCTCAGTTCTCCGGCTTACTGGAACAACACCGTTTATTTCGCTCCCGATGCGCTGCCGCTGATGGCCTTTCCGTTGTCTAACGGCTCGCTTGGCACTCCTCTCACGACTGGGAAATATGTCGGAGGTCACTCGCCATCTATCTCCGCCAACGGGACCACCAACGGATTACTGTGGCTTATCAGCGGTCCGCAACTTGTCGCCTTTAACGCCACGACTCTCCAACCGCTCTACAACACGAATCAAGCCACCGGCGGGCGTGACAAATTGGGAACGGCCGCTCATTTCGTCACGCAAATAGTCGCCAACGGTAAGGTCTATGTCGCCACGGAGACGCAGACCAGCCCACCAGCCTACGGGCTTGTGGCCTACGGGCTATTTAACGTCGTTGCCTTTACCGGAGGCAACGTCCAGTCGGCCACGGTTGGCCAACCGGAGCCCGCTCCCATTCAGCTCCTGATCGTGAACCCGTACACCGGACAAGCCGCCACGGGCGTTACTGTCAACTTCAGCGATGGCGGCAAGGGCGGGTCGTTCAATCCGCCATCGGCCGTCACCGGCTCCTACGGCGAGGTCTCGACCGTCTACACCGTTCCGCCAAAAGTTGGAACCTATACCCTGACCATCTCTGGTACCGGCTTCGGCAATGCCACGGCGACTGCCACGGCGATTGCCGGCGGCGCCATAAAGCTGGTTAACTACTCGGGAGCGAAACAGACTGGCGCTGCCGGTTCCACTCTGGCCAAAGCCATTACGGTCCAGGCCCAGGACGCAGCCAAGAACGGCGTCCCCGGCGTCACCGTCATCTTCACCGCCAACAATGGCGGCATTGTCAGTTCGTCTTCCGTCATCACCGGCCCCACCGGCTTGGCTAGTACTATGCTGCAGTTGCCCACCACCGTTTCCACCGTGACGGTCACCGCCGCTTCTAGTGCGAGCGGCGGATGCAGCGGTACTGCGTCGGCTTGCAAGATGACGTACGCCGAGTACTCCGTCGCCGGACCGGCAGCCAACGTCGCCCCCACCAGCGGCAATAATCAGGTTGCCACTGCCGGCACGCAATTGCCTCAGGTTCTCACGGTATTAGTGACCAACCAATACGGCAATCCTGTTGCCGGCAACAGTGTCACTTTTTCGGACGGCGGTGCTGGAGGCACTTTCTCCAATCCTAACCCCGGGGTCACTGGCACCAACGGAACGGTAAGCCAGTACTACACGCTCCCGGCAACCGCCGGAGGCGTCACTATCACCGCCACCGCCTCCGGAGTAACTAATCCCGCGGCCTTCAATGAAACCGGGCAGTAGCGTGGATGTGGGCTTTGTAACTGGTTCTTTTGAAAGGGCCCGGCTCCGGCCCGGCGCTCAACTGGCAGAAATGATTGGCACGGTCCCGCAGGAGACGGGCGGAGCAGCTCCAGACTTGGCCGCTTCGCCAAGCCAAAGCGCCGCTTCCGCAGTCCCATCGAGGGCGTCTGCAAAGGACAATCCCCCGCCAGGGCAATTGACTTCCCCCTCATTTCGCGGGAAACTCGCATCAAGCCTGCTTTTTACGAAATCACGCGGGCTGACGGGACTACCTATGTTCCCGCAACCTATGTCGAGGTCTGAGTTGTACCCAGACGACGCGCGTGCTGACCTGCCCGACACTCTTAAGCAGCACGTGCTCGCCGGTTTTTCGCCCGACCTCGCTCTCGATTTAGTTCTCAACGAACTGGTAGTCCGCGCCGTCGAAGCGACTCACGCCAGCGGCGGCGCCCTCGCCTTAGCCCGCGGTGATGAATTGGTGTGCCGCGCCGCCACTGGGAGTCTCGCTCCAGATCTGGGCGTTCCCCTCAACCCCCGCGAAGGCCTCTCTGGCGTCTGCCTGCGCACCCATGAAACCCAGATTTCCGACGATACGGAGATCGATCCGCGCATTGACCCCGCCTTTTCCCAGCAGTTCGGCGTGCGCTCCGTTCTCGCCGTTCCCGTCTTCGATCTGGTCAACCCGGTTCAGTTTACCGGGGTTCTCGAGATCTTCTCTCCGGCCCCCGGCGCCTTTTCCGCCACCGACCAGGAACTGCTCGAAGGTTTCGCCCACGATTGCGCCCGCGTTTGCCACGCCGCCCTGGAACTCAGCCTGCCCAAGCCTGTCAACCCGTTCACGAGACCTGAACTTCCAATACACGAGCACGAAGTCATACCGCCAGAGTTGACAGAAATCGCCCCTTTACCCGGGGGCCACCCTCCTTATCAAATCCTGGCCATCGTCCTTGGATCGCTGGGCATTTTTGTCATCGTTGCCATCAGCTTCCTGTTTGCTTCTCGTATCGGATTGCTGCGCTCTGAGGCATCCTCGGTTCCGGCCCCTCGGCCCATGGCAGCTGAAACCAGTGTGCCGCCGGCGCGCGTAAAATCCTGCGGACCGGGAGATCCCGGGTGTTCAGCCGAGCACAGCCCGATCGCTCCGACTCGACGCGCAAATTCATCATCGACGGAAAAAGCAACGGAAAAAGCGCCGGCGCAGACGTCTCCGGCTCTTGCCAGCAACGAACTCGTCGTCTATGAAAAAGGCAAACTCGTGGCCCGCATCAATACTCGCAACATTCCGGACCCCGCGAGCCAACAACCCAAGATCGATTCCGCGAATCAAGCCGGCGAGTCCCATATGGAGGCTTCATCCGCGGCCAAGCCCGCCCCTCCCGTGAGCCCTCCGGCTACGATTGCCTCAGCAAAGATCGCCGCGGCAAAGATCTCCCCGACAACCAACATTTCCCCAACTAAGCTATCCCCAACTAAGACGGCGCCAAAAACCGTCTGGCTGGATCCCGATGAAGCTGAGGACCGCCTCGTCAGCCGCATCGAGCCCGACTACCCCGCCAAGGCTCGCTCCGCTCATCGCGCCGGAAATGTCGTGCTCGAAATCGACGTAGCCGAAGACGGATCCGTCTTCGCCATCCGGACTCTCAGCGGAGATCCCCTCCTCGCCAATGCCGCCGTCGAAGCCGTACGCGGTTGGCGCTACCAACCCTACCGTCGCAATGACCACCCCATCCAGTTTCACACGGATGTAACGCTGAACTTCGCCCCCTCCAACTGATCGATTGCAGAGGGCAGAGGTCAGATTGCAGAGGTCAGAGGTCAGATTGCAGAGGTCAGAGGTCAGATTGCAGAGGTCAGAGGTCAGATTGCAGAGGTCAGAGGTCAGATTGCAGAGGTTGAACCCCAGGTTTCCATCAGTTTCGTTGGAGGCCTAGGGTTCAACCTCTGCAATCTGACCTCTGCCCTTTTCTTGGTTTACGAGAATGCCAGTTCTTTGGCACGCTGCACGGCCTTCACGACCGCTTTGATCAAAGTCACGCGCAGCTTGCCCTCCTCCAGTTCCATGATGCCGTCAATCGTGCATCCCGCCGGCGTGGTCACCGCGTCCTTCAGCAGCGCCGGCTGATCGCCGGTTTCGAGCACCACCCGAGCCGCGCCCATTGTCGTCTGCGCTGCCAGCAGCGTCGCCACGTCGCGCGGCAACCCTACCTTCACCCCCGCCTCCGCCAGTGATTCCAGAATGATGTAGATGTAGGCCGGGCCGCTCGCTGACAATCCCGTGACCGCGTCCATATGTTTTTCGTCGACCACCACCGTCCGCCCCACCGCATCGAAAAACTTCGTCGCCATGTCCAGATGCTGCTGGGTCGCGAACTTCCCCCTGCACAGGGCCGTCATTCCCGCGCCCAGCACGCAAGGGGTATTCGGCATGGCCCGCACCACCGGGACTTCTTTTTCCAGCGCCCGTTCGATCATCTCCGTGGGGACCGACGCCGCCACCGAAATCAGAAGCTGCCTGGGATGGACGTTTGCCCGTATCTCGCGCGCCACGTCTGCCACCACCTGCGGCTTCACGCAGAGAAAAATGATGTCCGCGTCTTTCGCGGCCTCGGAGTTGTCGGTCCCCGCGTGTACCTTTAACTTCTCCTTCAGCATCCGCCCCCGCTCCGGATGCGCCACCGTCGCCCAAGTCTGCGCCGGCGACAGCAATCCATCGCGCAAGAAAGATTGCAGCAGAATCGATCCCATCTTTCCCGCACCTAAAACCGCGACCTTCTTCTTCCCACGCGAACCTTGCGACATGCAATTTCTCCCAATCAAAACATTCTGAGTAGAGACGCGGCTGGCCGCGCCTTCCCGCGAGCTGAGACGAGGCCAGCCTCGTCTCAGCCTCGTCTCTAGGGAAGACTATACTAGCCACCGAACTAGCCACCGAAATTGAGGCAGCACCTCATCCGCTACCCTGATCGTACCTCACCCTCGCGCGCCCACTCACCGCAGTTCACGCTGAAGAAGACGTGGCGCGAGAAAAAGGCGCGGACATCACTCCGCGCCCCGTCCCACCAGAATTCTCTCTGCGTCCTGGCGGCAGATTGCCCCGCGCGCTACTTCACCACCAGCGTAACCACATCCCCATAAGCTGCCCCACCCGCCGCGGTGGCCGTCACCGTGATCTGCGATGCTCCCAACGCTGTCGGCGTCGCCACCGTCACAAAAGCCGATGCCGATGACGTCGGCGACGTGGCCGTCACCGTCACGGTCACCGGATTCGGCACCGCGGCCGGAGCTGTATACAGCCCCGTCCCATCAATCGTGCCGTTTGCATCGCCACCCGTGACTGCCCAAGTCACGCTCTGGTTCGCCGCGAATTGCTGCTGAGTAATTCCCGCCGGCCACGAGTTACCCGCCTCATCCGCAAACAAAGTCGCCAATCCCGGATTCACCGTGACTGGTGACGAGATGATGTCACTAACGCCCGTGACCGCGCCACAAGAAATTAGTGCCGTCAATCCAAGGCCCAAACAAATTCCCGTAATCCCCCGATAGAGGCACGCCCTGCCGCGGCCTTTTCGCCCGACCATCACAATCCCAACCATCGCCGCCCAAGCGAGGGTGAACCAAGGCAAAATGTGGAAACGAATGCCAACATAGGGACGGCCGTCTCCACTGGGACCGTTCACGCACAACGTCGGCAAGTTGGGCCCACAGGTAGAAATCGTCAGCGTAACCGTTGTCGTCGCCGCCCCGGCCGCAATCATCGCCGGATTAAACTCGCAACCAGTTAATGCCGGCAGGTCCGAGCACCCAAAACTCACCGTCGAGCTAAATGCCGCGCCTCCCGCCGGAGCCGCCGAGAACGTATAGCTGGCGGTCTGTCCGGCGAGTACTGCAGCTGTAGCGCTGCCAGTGTCGGTCCATGTAAAGTCCGCGGACGGATCCGTCACCGTCAGCGTCTCGGTCGGCGTGGCATTCGTCAGCGTCCCGTCCGTGGCCTGGATCGTGAAATTAAACGTCTCTGCCGTCGCACTGCCCAGGGTTACCGTGAAGGGAGCGCCCCCCGCCGTCGGCGTCAGCGTCAGCGGCGAAATCATGCACGTCCCTGGAGCCCCTGTCGTACAGGTCAACGTCACGCTCCGGCTATATCCGTTCAATGGCGTCACCGCGCCGTTCCACGTCACATTCTGATTCGCCACCGTCGTATTCGGAATCGCCGTCACCGCAATCGCAAAGCTCGGAACCGGTGCCGTTCCCACCGTAAGTGTCTCAGTCGTAGTTGCATTGGTCAGCGTCCCGTCCGTTCCCTGGATCGTGAAATTAAACGTCCCTGCCGTCGTGCTGGCTAATGTCACGGAAAATGGGGTGCCCGCGGTCGTCGGCGTAATCGGTAGTGGTGGAGTCATGCACGTCCCCGGTGCGCCTGCCGCGCACGACAGCGTCACGCTGCCGCTATATCCGTTCAACGCGGTCACCGTCCCGTTCCACGTCACGGTTTGATTCACCATCGTCGAATTCGGAGCCGCCGTCACTGCGACCGAAAAGTTTGGAGACGTCACCAACGCGTAATTCCAGATGCCCCGTCCGTACGTCGATGCCACGAGCGTTTTCGTACCGGCATCCGGATTAAAAAGTCGCAGCGCGGTGACCGGAGCGTTCCGCAGAAATCCAGACGCGACTGCACCCGGCGTCGGGCCCACTTCCGTCCAACTCGGCGTACTCGTCGAACTGACAAAAACCCCGACGTCAGTTCCCGCATAAATCTGGCCTGCCTGTGAATCCACCAGCAAGGCGTTCACGGGATTGTCCGGAAGAGCGCTGGGCGCGGTCCCCGACCAGTCCGTCTAAGTCGAGCCCGCGTTCGTGGTTTGCCACACGTGCGAGGCTGGGTAAGCTGGCGTGCTGAAACCCATGATCCCGATATAAGCCGTAGCGCCTGTCCCATCGGACGCGTCCATCGCTACGTCAGAAATCGCGTACCCGTTCGGATTCACATTCTGCGTCACATTCGTCATCAGACTGACGCCCGCGCTGGTCGTAACCCACACTTCCCCTCCCTGTGGCCCAGCCACCGTCCCGGCCAGCGGCCCGTATCCGTTCGTTACGGCATAGACTACCGTCGAAGAACCGTTCGGCGCGGCGCCGCCCGCGGCCACACCGTTCACCAGGTTGATTTCATCGCCGGTGCAAACTCCCGTGCCCAACGTGTCGAAATCGTCGCTCAGCTGGAGCGGAGCCGTTCCGCCGGTGGTGATCTGCCACACTCGGCACGTGCCCACCAGCATTCCACCGCTATTCTGCGGATCGAGAATGTAAGGAGTGTTGAATGCTCCCTGATCTCCGCCTAGATCATTGGAGCCGACGACCTGCACAAAGGTATTGTCATTACAATCCGGTCCCGACTCGCACTTCAAAATCGTGACATAAGGATTCGCCGCAAACCACTCGCTCGCATTCCCAGGGTTGATCGCGGTGAATCCACCGTTGCCGCCGAGCGCGTTCTGCCAGGTACTGTTCACGGTCGCCGTGCTGGTTTCAGGGGAGCCATTGCCCTGCGTTCCACCCAGCAGAATGTCTGCGTTGGTCGGGTGCACTGAGACCGAAACGAATTCCGTCATCGATCCCAGGGTCTGGCTCAAGCTGTCAAACTGATTCGTCCCCGCGCAACTTCCCGTGTTCAGCCCGGCATAGCCATCGAGTGTCCGGCTGATACCGCCGTCGTGTGCGAAATAACCAGGCGCCGTGCCGCTCGTCACCATGAAGCCGATCCCGTGCTGATTCGGATGCACGTGTGCGGGCGCTCCCAGCGGGCTGCATCCATAGGCGTGAGTCAGATTGATCCAGTCGCCTTGCGCGCAAGTTGCGTTCGGTGGCTGTAGGCCTGGCTCTAACGTGCACTTATAAAGATTGACAGCCCCTGCGTAAACATCGGTCAGGGCCGCTCCATTGGGGATCGCGGCCAACTCCAGGTTGTACCAACCCTGCTCCACTCCGCAGCCGCTGGCGGCCCCGAAAAAGCTGTCTCCACAGTTGGTGATGCCGTTGTCCGGAACCTGCGTCCAACTTGCTCCTCCTGTCGTAGATTGCCAGATCCCCTCGTCGGTCGGCACCGGGTTTCCACTGTTATCGGGTTGCACATCTACGATCCACGCGTATATTTCGTTGCGCCCCGGCACTACCGCGAACTCGCCGCGATAGATCAGGCAAGTCGTAGCGTTCGAAGTAGTCGGACACAGCGCCGACGCAAGGCCCGCCGTCGGCTGCGTAGTCAGCGGGGTAAAATTCTGGCCATCCGTCGAAGAGTACAGCCCGTGACGGCGGATGAAAGCGTAGAAAGTCCCGCTCGCGCCCTGGCTCGCGTTGTAAATCACCGACGTAGCCGAGGCGGGAACCGAACCGTCCGTCATGGTCGCGCGGCTCCACGTGGCACCGCCATTCAGCGAGTAATAAAGTCCGCGCGCGGTCGAAGTCCCGTCTTCTTCCGGACCGAGGCACGGACTGTTGTTCCCACCCGCCGCCGCTTCCAGGCCGACGCATAGACCGTTGTTACCAGCCGTCGCCGCCACCACGAGGCTGGGATTCGCTGTGCTGAAAGCGATCTTGCTGAATCCGATGCCTTCAAACGACTGGTCTGGAGGTTGTCCGATCCCCGTGACCTGCGTCCAATTGGTACCTCCATTCGTGGAGAGCAGAATTCCAAGTCCGTAATAAGAATCGGCCGAGTTGTTCGTCTCCCCGGTTCCGACCAGAATGACGTTGCTATTTCCCGGCTGCAATGCGATCGCGCCCACCGCCAGCGTAGGCTGATCGTCCATCAACGGCTGCCATATCACCGAAGCGGGGCTGGAACTCAGACTGCCCGCGTTCGTGGATTTCCAAAGCCCGCCATAAGCGCCCCCCAGCAGCACCGTGTTTCCCGTGGTATCCGCCGGATCGATCAACACCGAAGTAGCCCGCCCCGAGACCCAGTTGTAATCCTGCCCTCCATCCCCAGTGGCATCGGAGGCGAGCGGAGCGGGGCCGAGCGGCGTCCAAACGGGAGCGCCCGAGTTGGACGACGATGGCGGTGTGAGCGCCGCGCTCGTCGCTTTTTTTGCAAGGGGCGGGTGTGTAGAGTAGGACGCAGGTGGGCCTGCCGCCGCACGCTGCGCCCGCATCGCCATTTTCTGCCGATAAGCTCGAAATCGCAGCGCCGCAGCCGATTCGTTCCCCGGCACAGTCCGTCCGCGCTGGTTCCAGTTCCATTTCGGCGGATCCCGGCGATGATAAGGATAAGGCCGATCGCCGTCGCGATCAGAATCGCGCGGTTGCGAAGTGGAGCGGGTTGTTTTGCCGGGAGGCTCCTGCCCGAAGGCGCTGCCCAGAAAACCGCCGCTGAAAAATCCCGCTAAAAGAAAAACGAAAGCCGCGAAGAAGATACCCCAGAGATGAAAAAGAGAAGAACGCATACCACGGCAGCCCATAGATGGAAACGCGATTCAGCGTCGGCGCGACGCAGCGTAAATTCAGCGCACATCCAGAGTCTGAGCCATTCAATGAAGATTTCCACGTCCTCGAAAGTCCCCCCGTCCTTGGTGGGCAAGGGCTGCGACCTGGGACGGGGGCCTGAGAGCTGAAACCTGTTCCTCCGCCCGACATCCGCTATACTAGTAGCCTCATGTCCGTGATCAAAAACATCGCCGCCATAGCTCAGGGAATGACCATCACCATGAAGGAGATGTTTCAGCCCACGATAGTGGAGAACTATCCCGACGGTGCCGGCCCCACGAAAGGCGCGATGTTTCAGGAACGTTTTCGCGGCATGCACGTTCTGCAGCGCGACGAAAATGGGCTGGAAAAATGCGTAGCCTGTTTCCTCTGCGCAGCGGCCTGTCCCGCGAATTGCATCTACATAGAAGCCGCGGAAAATACCGCCGAGACCCGAGTCTCAGGCGCCGAACGCTACGCCCGCGTCTACAACATCGACTATAATCGATGCATATTTTGCGGCTATTGCGTGGAGGCATGCCCGACGGATGCGATTACGCACGGCCATGGATTCGAGCTGGCAAGTTTCAATGCCAGCAATCTGATCTACCGCAAAGAGCAAATGCTGGCGCCGGCTCCAGCGCATATGGGAGCCAATCAGGTCTTTGCACAATCGGAAACGGATGCAGGCGTGAAGGGAAGTTAGCGAACTTCAAGATTCTTCAACCAAACGCCGGTCCCCAGCGGGACCGGCGTTGTTTTGTGGGATCGCGTCGTTTAGTCGGTGGTCGGTGGCCATTCGCACCTTTACGAACGACCGCCAATTTGATGAACTAATAAAGGTGGTATCTCATTTCCCGTAGATGACCCACGACCAGCGACGCACCAATTAATGTCCACTTTTCTCCAACTCGTGAAAGACCGTGTCGTCATCTACGACGGCGCGATGGGGACCAACATCCAGACGCGCAACCCCACCCTTGACGATTACTGGGGCAAGGAGAACTGCAGCGAAGTCCTGGTACTGAGCCGTCCCGACATTATCCGCGACATCCACGCCGACTTTTTCCGAGTTGGCTGCGACATCGTAGAAACGAATACCTTCGGTGGGACGGGCCTGGTTCTGGGCGAGTTCGATCTGCGTGACAAAGTTCACGAGATCAACCTGAAGGCGGCGCAACTGGCGAAGGAAGTAGCGCAGCAATTTTCCACCAAAGATAGACCCCGCTTCGTGGCCGGATCCATGGGTCCGACGACGAAGTTACCCTCGCTGGGCCACATCGGTTGGGACGCGATGGAAGCGTCCTACGAGGAGCAGGCTCTGGCGCTGATCGAGGGCGGAGTCGATGTGCTGCTGATCGAAACCTGCCAGGACCTGTTGCAGGCCAAGATCGCCACGGTCGCCGTGCTCGAGGCAATGCGCAAAACGGGCAAGCGGCTGCCCGTACAGGTGCAGGTCACGCTGCAGGAATCGGGAACCATGCTGCTCGGGACCGAGATCGGCGCGGCGCTGACGGCGCTTGAGCCCTACGATATCGACGTAATCGGCCTGAACTGCGCGACCGGTCCAGCGGAAATGAATGAGGCGGTCCGCTATCTGGGCCTGAACTCAACCAAACATATTTCAATTCTGCCGAACGCCGGACTGCCGCAGAACGTAGGCGGCCACGCGGTGTACAAGCTGGCGCCAAAGGATCTGGCCGACTTTCACAAACACTTCGTAAAAGACTACGGCGTAAGAATCGTTGGCGGATGTTGCGGTACCACGCCCGAACATCTGAAAGCAGTGGTCGATGCGGTGAACGGTGTAGAGCCCGCCGAACGCGACGTGAAGCCGGTGGGAGCGGCCTCCAGCGCCTACACCTCGGTGCCACTGGATCTGGAGCCCAAGCCCCTGATCGTAGCGGAAGAGATGAACACGACCACGCGGGTCGATCATTTCCGCAAGCTGGTGCAAGCCAGGAAGTACGACGACATTCTGACCCTGGCGAAAAAGCTGGCGAACGAAGGCTCGCACATGCTCGACCTGTGTTGCGCCATCGTAGGCGAAGATGAGAAGGGCTACATCTCCGCCATCCTGGAAAAGATCGCAACCCGAGTGCCGGCGCCGATCCTGATTGACAGCACCGAGGCTGACGTAGTCGAAGAAGCGCTGAAGCGCATTCCCGGCAAAGCGATTATCAATTCCATCAATCTCGAAGACGGCGAAAAGCGGACCTCAAAAGTGTTGCCGATGGCGAAGCGCTACGGCGCGGGCGTAATTGCGCTGACGATCGACGAAGAAGGCATGGCGCTGACGGCGGACAGGAAAGTTGCGATCGCCCATCGCATCTTCGATCTGGCCACGAAGAAGTACGGCATCCGCCCGGTCGACCTTCTCTTCGACACGCTGACCCTGCCGATTTCAACCGGGCAGGAAGAATACCGCTCCGCGGGCATGGAGACCCTGGCGGCGGTGAAGCGCATCCGGCAGGAATTACCAGAAGTGAAGACGGTGCTCGGCGTGAGCAACATCAGCTTCGGGCTGGACGCATACCCGCGGCGCGTCTTGAACTCGGTCTTTCTGCACGAAGCGGTTGAAAACGGCCTGGACGTCGCCATTGTCAACTACACAAAGATTTATCCGCTGTACAAGATTCCGTCAGAGGAGGTGGAACTCGCTCGCAGGCTGATTTACCAGGATCGCTCGCAGGGCGACCCGCTGCAGGTTTACATGCAGCATTTCACCGGCATGAAAGGCAAGGCGCAGGCGCAGACGACGGCGCATGTCGCAACCCTATCCATCGAAGACAAGCTCAAGTACGCGATCATCAACGGCGAGAAGTCGGTAGGCGAGGGAAAGACCAAGCGCAGCCTGGAAGAACTGCTGGACGAAGCGTTAGTCCCATACACGCCGCTAGACCTGATCAACACGGTACTGCTGGATGGCATGAAAACCGTAGGCGACCTGTTCGGCGCCCGCAAGATGCAGTTGCCGTCGGTGCTGGATTCCGCGGGAGTAATGAAAGCGGCGGTAGCTTATCTGGAGCCGAATATGGAGAAGAAAAGCGGTTCGCAGCAAAAGGGCACCATCGTGCTTGCCACGGTGAAAGGCGATGTGCACGATATAGGAAAGAATCTGGTCGACATCATCCTATCCAACAACGGCTATAAGGTTGTGAACCTCGGAATTAAACAAGCGGGCGACGTGATTATCCGCTCCGCGCAGGAGCACAGCGCCGATGCCATCGGCTTGAGCGGCCTGCTGGTGAAATCAACGCTCGAGATGAAGTACGTGATCCAGGAACTGGAACGTCAAAAGCTGGAGTATCCCGTGATCTGTGGAGGCGCAGCCCTAACCCGTAAGTATGTGGAAGACGATCTGCGGCGCGAGTATTCCAACTCCGTGTTCTACGGAGAAGATGCATTCGCAGGTCTCCACGTAATGGAGGACTTGAGCGGCGAAGAGGGCAGGCGCGACGCGCGTCTGAAAGATGGGAGAACAGTAAAAGAATACGCAAAAGCCGCCGCCGTAGATGAGGAAACCGGCCCGGTATTTTCCGAACGCAGCCTGGTAGTCGCTGACGCGCCAAATATTCCAGAGCCACCGTTCTGGGGAGTGCGCGTGGTGAAAGATTACGACCTGCGCGAGCTTTTTAATTACATCAACGACACCGCGTTGTTCAAGAATCAGTGGCAGCTAAAGACGGCGTCGCAGGAAGATTACGCGCGGCTGGTAGAGGAGAAGTATCGTCCCATCAAGAAGCAGCTGGAAGAAGATGTGATCGCGGCGGGCTGGTTCGAGCCGAAAGTAGTGTACGGATATTTTCCAGCGCAAGGCGATGGCAATGACATAGTGGTCTACGACCCAAGTCAGTGGAGCGACGAGCGTTCTCGCCCATCCACGCCAAGCCAGGCAAAAGAAATCCTCCGCTTCACCTTCCCGCGCCAGCGCGAGGGCCGTCGCCTTTGCATCTCCGACTTTCTTGCTGCGCCGTCGTCCGGCAAGATGGATGTGCTCGGATTGTCGCTGGTGACGATCGGTCCGAGGGCTTCCGTCGAAACGCAGCGTCTCTTCGAAGGCGGAGAATATACGCGCTATCTCTATCTTCACGGCTTGAGCGTGGAGACAGCGGAGGCGCTAGCCGAGTTCCATCATAAGAAGATGCGCGAAGAGTTGGGAATCGCCGGCGAGGACTCTCCGCACGTTCGCGATCTGTTTCATCAGAAGTATCGCGGGTCGCGTTATTCGTTCGGCTATCCGGCGTGTCCGAATCTGGAGGATCAGACGAAGCTCTTCACCTTGCTCAAGCCGGAAGAGAACGTAGGCGTACGGCTGACCTCAGGCTTCCTGCTGGAACCGGAGCAGAGTACCTCAGCGATTGTGGTGCATCATCCGGGCGCCAAGTATTTCGTCGTGTAGTCTGTTTGCCTGGTTTGGTTTACCCCTGAGACGCGGTGAATCGTCCTCGACCACCTCGTTGCTCGGAGTACGGTGAAACCTGTAGATAAGTAGTGTAAAGGCTGTAGTGGGACATAACGCATGTGTCCTGCGACGACGGCTCCTGGCTGTGTGAACGCGCAAAAGTTGCTCGGTTTTTAGTCAGACTTCATCGGTCGGGTCGTGCCGATCGCTCCTAAGTTCTTCTTTTTGTGCAATCAAGTTTGGCCCAGTGTTTGCGTCTCCCTTTCCGAAAGAAAAATTCACTTCTGGAGGTAAGGACGTTATGAAATCACTCTCCGCCCTCAGCTTGCTGGGGTTTCTAGTGCTCCTCGTTGGTCTCGCGGGTGTTCCACTCTTCGGGCAAGGCCAGCAGCCAGCGTCGCAGGATCCGGCAGCGCAGTCCCAACCTTCGACGAGCCCGCAATCCGCCCAGAATCAGGCCTCTCAAATCTTTGTGGGCAAGATTGCCAAGTCCAACGGCGACCTGGTTTTCAAGGATGCCGCAGGCACCTCATACAAACTGGATAACACCGACCAGGCCAAGCCGTTTGTCGGCAAGAGCGTCAAAGTAACGGGAACGCTGGATGCGCCGACCAACACCATCCACGTTACCAACATCGAGGGACCTTCGTCCTAGGTGGAAAAAGACGGAAGAACAACTCGGCGATCGTCTGAGACAAAGAGAGGGACCTTGATTGGTCCCTTTTTCTTTGTGCTCGTAGAGCGCGGGATTTGGCCTGGTGTTCCTAACCCTCCGGTGTGTTAGCCTGCAAATTCTCCTGACAGTGCCCAGACTGTCCACGAGAGACGTTAATACTGAACTGATCCGCGCGGGGAGAATCGTCGGCCTTGGACACTGAACAATCTAACGGGCGCAGCCCAACCGGCTCGATGCCTCAGTTATCCGTCTTGTTGCCGACGCGGAACGAGAAAGACAACCTGGAGGTACTTATTCCCCGTCTGGACTCTGTACTCAGGGACATAGGAGTTCCATACGAAACCATCGTGGTTGATGGCGATTCCACGGATGGAACTCTTGCAATGGCCCGGCGCTGCTGCACTCTGGCATTTCAGCAGGAAGGTAAAGGATACGGCCTCGCTCTAAAGCAGGGTTTCGAGGCAGCGTCCGGAGAGTACATCGTCACTCTCGATGCCGATCTTTCCCATGATCCCAAGTTCATCCCCAGCCTTTGGGCAAATCGGGAGCGGGCCGACGTCGTCGTAGCGTCGCGTTATTGCGAGGGGGGCGGTGCGCAGGCCCCGCTGTTCCGACGCGTGCTGAGCCAGGTGCTGAACTGGTTCTTCACCCGCAGCTTCGGTGTTCCGATCACCGATCTCTCCAGCGGGTTTCGACTTTATAAGGCTGACGTTATCAAGCGGGTGGAGTTCGAGGGTACAAGTTATGACGCCCTTGAGGAGATACTGATTCGCATTCACAACGATCGCGGGCGGATCATCGAGGTTCCATTTACATACCTTCCCCGGGTGCACGGAACTTCCAATGCGAATATCTTACGGATCGGCCTGAGGCTGCTCGCTACCTACTTCCGGCTGCGGCGGCTCCGGCGTTCGAATTGAAGATGTTTCCACCTAGAGCAGACGGACCAAGATCTGGCTGGATTGCAAGCGGGCGCCTGATGGATCATGCCACACTTTGTACGGCGTTCGGCGCGAGGCGGCTCAGGTCGGCCTGCACCATCATTTGGATAAGCTCTTGAAAGGGTACTGTTGGTCCCCAGCCGAGAATCTCCCGTGCCTTACGCGAGTCACCACAAAGGTAGTCGACTTCCGCGGGACGAAACAACTTGGGATCGATTTCAACGTAATCCTGCCAGTCCAAGCCGACATAGCCAAAGGCAATCTCCAGCAATTCACGCACAGTATGCGTTTCGCCGGTCGCCATCACATAATCGTCCGGTTCGGCCTGCTGCAACATCATCCACATGGCGGGAACGTAGTCGCCCGCAAAACCCCAGTCGCGTCGAACATCGAGATTGCCCATTTGCAACTTGTCTGCGAGCCCACTCTTGATGCGAGCCACCTGCATGGTGACTTTGCGAGTCACAAATTCGCAACCACGCCTTGGGGATTCGTGGTTGAAGCAAATCCCAGAACATGCGAAAAGGCCATAGCTTTCGCGATAATTCACGGTGATATGGTGACCGAAAACCTTGGCTACACCATAGGGACTGCGGGGATGGAAAGAAGATCGCTCATTCTGTAAGGAACAGTTCACTTTCCCAAACATCTCTGAACTGGAGGCCTGAAAAAATCTCGCTTTGGGGGCATGTTTGCGCAGCGCCTCAAGCACACGAAAAACGCCAACGCCAGTGACATCGGCGGTCAAAACCGGCTGCGTCCAGGATACGGCCACAAAGCTCTGTGCCGCGAGATTGTAGACTTCATCGGGCTGAGCCAGTTGCATGGCGGTCTCCAGCGAGCCCTGATCCGTCAGGTCACCTTGCAGCAATTTAAGGCGCCCCGTGATACCCGCGATGCGGTCGTAGTTCTCAAGGCTCGTCCGGCGCACGAGACCATAAACCTCGTATCCTTTTGCGAGAAGAAACTCTGCCAGATAAGAGCCATCCTGCCCCGTGATTCCCGTAATCAGCGCACGCATGGATTAGTCGTCTCCGGACAGGATGTTGCTGTTGTTACCGGGTGTCTTGTTTCCGGTCATTGTTTCTAACATAGATTATTTCCATTGTCCACGGGCTGAAAATCGCTACTTTCTGAGAACTAACGCAGTATCTTCCATTCATTTTGCGTGTTTCCTGCCGTGCGTCAATCCGATTCCAGTGCGGCGCAACTATTCCTCAGCAGCCCGCGGGAGAGGTCTTGACTCCGTACACGGCTGCCGCGCCCTACCCAAAACCGTTCGAACCAGAGTTTTCTGGTGGCGTTAGACGGGGCAAGCCCCGTCTCTACACGAGTTTTTCGGCAAGCTGTCAAAGCTGCGGGAGGGGCTGAAGCGCCCATGTCAATTGCGACTCTTTCGTATAGCGCGTAGCATCCAACCTGAATATGGCGACTACTACGGCCGTGGCGAGCCACCCAACCAAGCTGCATTTGGGGGAGATTCTTAGCCTCGCCTATGACACCTTCTGCGCCAACAAGGTGCGCTTCTCTCTCACCTCCATGGGAATGGTAATTGGTACGGCTTCCCTCATTCTGGTGGTTACGATCGGGATGACCGGCAAACAATACGTCTTGAATCAGATTCAATCGATCGGCGCCAATATGATCGATGCCGAGTACCAGGGTGGAGGCGAGGACACCACGCCCGACCGCTTGACGGTGGACGACATGTACGCCGTTCTGCAACGCGTGTCCGGAGTCGTGGCTGCTTCCCCCGTGGTTCCGCTGGATAACCGCATTCCGATCGGGGATGGCAAAGAGCGTGATGTTCGCGTGCTTGGGGTTCTTCCCGAATACCGCTCCGTGCGCAATCTGGTGGTTGTCTCGGGAAGATTCTTCGACGCGGAGGACGAGCAGGCGCGTAACAAAGTGGGCGTGATCCAGCAGAAACTTGCCGAACAACTCTATGGATCCGTCGACAAGGCTGTAGGGAAGGTCGTCAAACTGAGCGGACTGCCTTTCACCATCATTGGGACGTTTCGGGAGCGAGTGGACACCTTCGGGCAGTCGGAAGTCACCGACAACACGATGGCGATTCCCTATAGCGTAAGCCGATATTTTAACAACACGCCCTATGTTCAGCAGCTGTACTTTTCGGCGGCAGACCCTTCGATGGTGGTGCCGGTAACGGACCGAATTCGCGAAGTGATCCGGTCTCGCCATCGGCCGGAATCGAATTATGTCGTCCAAAATCTCACGGCGTTGCTCAGCGTGGCCGACCGCACGGCAAATGCCTTAACGCTCGTGTTGTTTCTGATTGCGGCAGTGACGCTGCTGGTGGGCGGCATCGGCATCATGAACATCATGCTGGCGACGGTCACATCGCGAATTCACGAAATTGGCATTCGGAAGGCGATTGGCGCCACGAATTCCGAGATTCGCTTTCAATTTCTATCGGAGTCGGTTCTGATTTCTCTGGTTGGAGGGTTAGGCGGGGTTGTAATCGGATTGGCGCTGCCTTTCTCGGTACGATTTCTTACCGATTACCGCATCCCCATCTCAGGACTCTCCGCCATCGTGGCCATCCTCGTCTCCGCAGTGGTAGGCATACTGTTCGGAACGGTGCCAGCCGCGCGCGCCGCGAAGATGGATCCGGTGGAAAGCCTGCGCTACGAGTAAGCCGACAGTTTCGGTGTACCCTGAAAATCATTTACCATGAGTTTAAGATCTATATTTTGCGGCTGATTATTCCCGAAGGAGATACGCGATCATGCGGTTGACGAAACCCCTCACGCCGTACAAGGGACTCGATTCCGATCCCACGGAAGGCCCCTGTCCCGCATGAAGTCCTCTGCCGGCCTTCACTTCAAGACATATCTGCTGATCTTTCTGATGGTGATATTTGGTCCCCTGGGCAATGTGCTGCTCGGCAAGGGAATGAAGCGCATCGGCGCGGTGAGCATCGGAACGCCGGCGGAGGCATTTGACGTCCTTTCCCGCATCCTCAGGTCAGGCACGATTTGGCTGGGCATTGCGTCACTCATCGCTTTTTTTGGGGCTTACATGCTGGTGCTGTCGTGGGCGGATTACAGCTATGTGCAACCGGCCTCGTCCGTCGCCTATGCCATGGTTGCCCTGCTGGCTCATTTCATGCTGCGCGAGGTGGTCACACCGATGCGCTGGATGGGAGTGCTGGTGATCTGCATGGGCGTCCTGGTGGTTGGACACACTCCTCCGCGGACCACGGAGCCAAGCTGAATGCGCGAGCTTATTTTCTATCCTCTGATTATTGGCGCCGGCACCGGGGGCGAGTTATGCGTCACCCGCGCCATGAAGGTAGTGGGCGAGGTGAAAGATTTTCGTCCCGCCGCACTGGTGGACGTGATCACCCGCGCGTTGCGGGTTTCGTGGATGTGGGCCGGTCTGACACTCATGGGGACTGCATTCTTCTCCCTGCTCGCGGTGCTATCGACGGAAAACGTCAGTCTGGTCGTTCCGGTTACGGCTCTCAGCTACGGTGCCGGCGCATTGGGAGGGAAATTCTTTCTCGGGGAACGGGTCTCGCCGAGGAGGTGGGCGGGCGTGCTTCTGGTTTGCATAGGCGTCGCGCTCGTAGTCGTCGGTCGACGATAGTATCGAAGATGGGCCTTCGAGAAGCTTTACCGGCAACGACTTTGGGTTGTGCATCGTCAAGAAGATCGTTAAGATTGCTAACTGCCTACGTAACTGCCAGATTGCGCCGTGCCTGTTTCACGGAATCACAATCTCCGCGAGCTGATTTGCGGGGGAATCGAAAGCTGATCTAAGAAAGCGATAGAGGTGCGCGCGCTTGTGTGGAATCGTTGGTTTCACGCATAAAAGTTGGGTCCCTGATTCCGGCCGCATTCGGAGTGCCGTCGCCACACTGATTCATCGTGGACCGGACCAGCAAGGGGTGTTTCAATCCAGCCTCTGCTCTGTGGGCGCGGCTCGGCTCAAGATTATCGACCTCCGTTCCGGCGACCAGCCCATTCTCTCTGACGATGGCGATGTAGCCATTGTGTTTAACGGCGAAATCTACAACCATCCGGAACTGCGACGCGAACTGGAACAACTCGGCCATCAGTTTCACTCCCACTGCGATACGGAAACTGTTCTTCGAGCGTTCCTCGAATGGGACACGGCTTGTTTTGCGCGTCTGCGAGGCATGTTTGCGATCGCGCTGTGGACGAAATCGACCAAGCGCCTGGTGCTGGCGCGTGATCGCATGGGGATTAAGCCACTTTATTTCGCCCGCCGCGGAGACGACCTGTTCTTCGGCTCGGAACTAAAGGCAATCCTGATCCATCCTGAGATTGAGCGGCGATTGAGTCTGGAAGGCCTCGATTGCTATCTGTCATTGAACTACGTGCCCTGTCCCTGGACGCTGGTAGAAGGCATCGAAAAGTTGCCGCCCGGGCAATGGCTGGAGTGGCGGGATGGCAAGGTTTCTTCCGATTCCTACTGGCGCCTGCCAATGGGAGTCGTCCGCGATCGGACCCTGGAGTCTGCCCGGGAGGAATTGGACGCTCTTCTCAAGCAATCGATCCGCGAGCACCTGATTTCCGACGTCCCGCTCGGCATGTGGCTGAGCGGAGGCATCGATTCTTCCACGATTTTGCACTACGCGGCGACGGAATCCAGTTCGCAAATCAAGACTTTCTCGATTTCCTTCCAGGGAAGGAGTTTCGACGAAACCGCGTACATTCGCGAGGTGGCGCAGCGCTACCAGACCGACCACGAGGAACTGGATCTGAATGCGGATGTCGATCTGCAAGGTGCGATCGAAGCATTCGCGTATTACTCGGATGAACCCTCCGCCGATGCTGGCGCGCTTCCAGTCTGGTTCCTTTCGAAACTGAGCCGGACCAAAACAACGGTCAGCCTTAGCGGCGAAGGTGCGGACGAACTGTTTGGCGGTTATCTCACTCATCGAGCGAATCGCCTGGCGGCGCTCGCCCGGCGATTGCCGCAAGGGGCTCGCCAGTTCGCGCTCGACGCATTGCGGGTCTGGCCCGTTTCCGACGAGAAAATCAGCTTGGAATACCAACTGAAGCGATTTCTCGAAGGCTCCCTGATGACTCCCGAGCGCGCGCACGTCTACTGGAACGGAACCTTCTCCGAAGCGCAAAAGCGGGCTCTGCTGTACTCGGAACTGCCGCCCGCACTCAACAGCATTCTGGGCGAACTGCGCGACCGGACGGTCGCCCGGTCTGGCGCAAACGATGATCTGGCGCCGTATTTGTGGTTCGACCAGAGATATTTTCTTCCCGACGATATTCTGAACAAAGCGGATCGCATGAGCATGGCGCATTCGCTGGAAGTGCGTCCGCCGTTCCTCGATCACCGGATCGTTGAATTCGCTGCCTCGCTGCCCGCGTCTCTCAAAATTCGCGGTTCGAGGCAGAAGGTTCTCTTGAAGGAATTGATGCGCGATAAGCTTCCGCCTTCAGTTCTTCGACGGAAGAAGGTCGGATTCGACATCCCCGCGCATGATTGGCTTCGGGGCTGTCTGCGCTCGCTGATGATGGATGTTTTGCTGGACGGCTCATCCGAGCACGCCAAACTATTCCGGCGGGACGTGATCGAAACTTATATTCGCCAGCACCTGGAGAGACGAATCAATGTCGGATATCACTTATGGGGCTTGATGGTGCTCTTTCTGTGGATGAAAAAATGGGGGATTCAGGCGGCAGCCTCCCGGGAGACGAGCGTTTGGATACAGGAAAAAACTGGAACCTATACGTAATCGTTCTGCTCGTCGCGGGGTCCATCTACCTGGGCTGCATTATTTCTCCTCCTTCACTCATGGATGATGTGGACGCCGTGCAGGCGCAGATCGCCCGTAATATGCTGACTTCAGGCGACTGGGTGACGGCGCGACTGGATGGCGTGGTTTATCTGGAAAAGGCTCCCCTTGTGTACTGGGCCATTGCGGTCAGTTACATGATTTTCGGCGTACACGACTGGGCAGCGCGGATTCCGATTGCCTTGTCGGCCATGGCCCTGTGCTGGTTAACCATGGCGTTCGGCGCCTGGGCATTCGGTAAGCGAGCGGCATCCTATGCGGGTCTGTGCATGGCCACATGCATTGGGCTGTTTTTATTTACACGAGTCCTGATCCCTGATGTCATGCTGACTTTCACGGTGGCCCTCGCCATGTGGGCGTTCCTTCGCGCCCTGGACGAAGAGGAGCTTCATCCGCGGTTTTGGGCTTTTGTGCTCGCCGTTAACCTCGGGCTGGGTCTCCTGCTGAAGAGCTTGATCGGAGTCCTGTTTCCTCTCGCGGCGGGCGCCATCTATTTGGGGATCACTCGCCAGCTCTTTTCCGCCGCCACCTGGCGGCGTTTGCGGCCCTTCAGCGGATTGCTGATCGTCGTCCTCATCGCCGCGCCCTGGCACATTCTGGCCACGTTGCGCAATCCACCTTACTTCGTCTTCACGCTGCACAGCGGGCCGGGAGAATATCACGGATTTCTCTGGTTTTTCTTTATCAATGAGCAATTACTGCGCTTTCTGAACCTGCGCTATCCGCGAGACTACAACACCGTGCCGCGCCTTTACTTCTGGCTGTTGCACTTGGTGTGGCTGTTTCCATGGAGCGTGTATCTACCCGCCGTTGCCAAACTCTCCTTTAAGCCCAAGCCTAACGACCGCGCCGCCCGAACCCGCCTTCTGGCGCTCTGTTGGGCAGGTTTTGTGCTGATCTTCTTCACCTTTTCCACCACCCAGGAATATTATTCGATGCCCTGCTATCCGGCGCTGGCGCTGCTCTTGGGTTCAGCGATGGCGGTGCAGGGTGATTGGATACGGCGCGGCACGCGAGTGCTCTCGGTCATTGCAGCGTGTATTGGTCTGGTAACGCTGACTCTGTTTCTTCTGACTCGACACATCCCCGCGCCGGGGGACATTTCGCAGGCCCTTAGTCACCATCCCGGAGCTTATACGCTCTCGCTGGGTCACATGCAGGATCTCACCCTGGGATCCTTTGCCTATCTTCGGACGCCTTTGCTGGTCGCTGCAATCGCGTTCTGTATGGGTGCGGTCGCAACCTGGAAATGGACCGGCCAACCGGCATTTCTGGCGGGCGCGCTTATGATGATACTGTTCTTCCATGCCGCCCGCCTTGCCATGGCCGTCTTCGATCCCTATCTGTCGTCGCGGCCGCTGGCGGAGGCGATTCTGAAGTCGCCGGAGGGGACACTGATTGTGGATCATCACTACTACACATTTTCCTCCGTCTTTTTCTATACCGGCCGCACCGCGCTGCTGCGCAATGGCCGTTTCAATAATCTGGAATATGGCGCTTATGCTCCCGGCGTACCCGATGTGTTTATCGACGATTCGCAATTCACGGATCTCTGGCTTAAACCGGAGCGCTCCTATATCGTCGCAAGCCAGAATGTCGTTCCTCGGCTAGAATCCTTGGTGGGGGCTGAGCACCTTAACCTGGTGGCGGCGAGTGGGGGCAAAGTCGTTCTGACGAATCATCCGGTAGTTGTTTCTCAAGGCGAACCACCCACGGCGATCGGTGGGGCAAGAACTGTTGCGCTGTTGTCCGAAGCGCAGTCATTGCAGTAGTGAAACGAGAGATTTCGAGTAGACCTTTTTCAGGAACACACGGCGAGGAGGCCACATGAGGGTTGCGGTGCTGGGAGGCGATGGGTACTGCGGTTGGGCAACCGCTTTATATCTGTCCAGGAAAGGACATACGGTTGCGATTGCGGACAACTTTGCGCGCCGACAATGGGACCACGAACTTGGTGTGCAGACCTTGACGCCGATCCGCCCGCTTTCGGAGCGTCTGAGCGTGTGGCAGAACCTCACCGGGGAGACCATTGAGCTCTTTGTCGGCGATGTCACCGAGTACGACTTTATGTCCTCAATCGTGCAGGACTTCGAACCGGATGCCGTGATCCATTTTGCCGAGCAGCGCGCCGCCCCCTATTCCATGATCGACCGCAAACATGCGGTTTTCACTCAGGTGAACAATGTTGTGGGGACGCTCAATCTGCTATTCGCGCTACGCGAGTTTCAGCCCGATTGTCACCTCATCAAGCTGGGCACCATGGGTGAATATGGCACGCCCAATATCGATATTGAAGAAGGCTACATCACCATCGAGCACAATGGGCGACGCGATACCGTACCTTACCCGAAGCAGCCGGGCTCCTTTTACCACCTTTCGAAGGTGCACGACAGTCACAACATCATGTTCGCCTGCAAGGCGTGGGGACTGCGCGCCACCGACCTCAACCAGGGCGTGGTGTACGGAACCATGACCGATGAAGTGGGCCTGGGCGAAGCGCTCATCAACCGCTTCGACTACGACGAGGTCTTTGGCACGGTGCTCAATCGTTTCTGCGTGCAAGCGGCCATTGGACACCCGCTGACCATTTACGGCAAGGGCGGTCAAACCCGCGGCTTTCTGGATATTCGCGACACGGTACGGTGCGTCGAAATCGCGTGTTTGAATCCGGCGGCCCGCGGTGAGTGCCGTGTTTACAACCAATTCACGGAACAGTTTTCAGTTTTAGAGTTAGCAAACATGGTGCAAACCGCCGGCAAGAAGCTGGGGCTGACCGTAAAAGTCGATCATCTCGCCGATCCAAGAGTGGAGGCCCAGGAACATTATTACAACGCCAAACACTCGAAGCTGATTGAACTCGGTCTGGAGCCGCATTTGCTTTCCGACTCCCTGTTGGACTCGCTGATGAATGTTGCATTGAAATATCGTGACCAGATCGATCCAGGCGTGATGCTGCCGAGGATCAACTGGCGGCATCCCCGCAATGAGCGCCGGACGCAGAACAGCGCGACCAGCCATGCCTCTATCATCGAGACTACGATCGGAACTTCGATTGAGACCTCGGATTCCCTTGGGACTGCGGGTGTAGCTGCCGGCGGAAGCAATGGGAATCGTGGCACTGCGAGGAGCGCGCACAGCACGAACAGCAAGCCGGGGCGCTGAGGAAATCAAACCTCAGCCCGCCGGCTCGGCATTGGGTGGAATCACAGGCACGAGCCTGCCATCGCGGATGTAATATTCGCCATCCCGCCAGCGGATGCTGTTGCGCGCAAAACTGGTCAGCCAAATGAAGAAGGCCACGGCATCCCATACCGGGATCAACCCCAGCTTTTTCCAGAGCACATCCTGCTTCAGGCCCCAGATACCAACCATCCAGGTCATAGCAACTCGCAGCACAAAGTAAGTGCCTAGGTAAACGAGCGCAACTCCGGCTGAGGGGCGCATCGCAATCGCTACCAGAGACCACGGCAATCCCTGAGTGAGAAGCAGGCCGAGGTGTCCCCAGGGCCGCATATGGCGCATGACTACGACCCAGCGCAGGCGCTTATGGAGAAGGTCGCGGATGGACTGATAATCGGCAACTGTTAAAATTGTGTACGGCAAAAGCTCAACTTCGTAGCCCTGTTCCGCGATGAGGCGGCCCACCAGGAGATCATCGGCAGGACGGTCTTGAATCGCTCCATAGCCGCCGAATCCTGCCAGCCGGGTGCGCGTGGTGGCAATGGTCGGCCCCAACGCAAACTTTACTCCGTCGAGCTGGCGCGCGACCAGGATGCCAGCGTAGAAGTCGGAAAACATACCGATCGTCTGCAGACTCTCCGTGAGCGTTTTTTCTTCGATCGGCACATA